>Ga0155164_105_pt1 | contig 1137 bp, 1 predicted proteins | sample RifCSPhighO2_01_FD_106132 | JGI IMG/M metagenome (GOLD analysis project Ga0155164, IMG submission 106132) | Candidatus Daviesbacteria bacterium RIFCSPHIGHO2_01_FULL_43_17 | reverse complement strand
GGAAGTTGTATTCAATAAGCCAGTCTGTTAAAGCCAGGTTGAAAGCATCATCATAAAATATATCCACCTCACTCATCTGTACAAACTCTTCCTGAATAGTCCTGTTAAATCTTTCTAAAACCGCATTGTCTTTTGGAGTATGAGGCCTGGAATACCACTGGGGTATATTCAATGATCTACAGGCCTGCTCAAACTCCATCTTAAACTCAGATCCATTATCTGAATGGATATTAATTACCTTCTTGTCAGTTAAATAAATAAGTCTTTCTAAAAAGTCTCTGGCTGATCTTGATGAATGGGTGCTGTAGAGTCTGGCATAGGCCATTTTAGACACCTCATCAATGGCAGTCAGTAAATATCTGTAGCCTCCTTCAGATAAAGTGAGAATAACTGTATCAATATGCCAAAGATAATTAACTTTGTTTTCTTTAAGTAACTTGGTAATCCTCTGTTTCTGGTGTGATTTAGCCTGGATTTGCCTTCTTCTGGCTCTTTGGGCTGATAGCTTGTCCGGATATAAATTACCCTCCTCAATGATCTTTTGGATCTTCCAGGAAGAGATTTTCTCCCTGTACTCAGACTGGTAAAGATAGACTAATTTCATTTTGCCATATTTAGGATACCTCACCCTTAAGGATTTAATTCTCACTCTTTGTTCTAAAGAGATCATTCTCTTTCTGACATGCATTGGAGCACAGGAGTTTTCCTCAAGTCCTTTTAAACCTGCATCCTTAAATCTTTTCAACCACTTATGGATAGTTTTCCTGGCCACATTAAAGTATTTAGCAGTAGTAGAAGCATTCTTGTTTCCCTGAGTATGATAATAAATAATCCACTCCAGCTTAAGTTGTGCAGAATAAGATAATTGCTTTCTCCCTTGTCCTCTCAAGTACATCCATTCATCCACTTTAGGCCTAAGTCTGTCTTTGGATTCAAAGTAGAAGAACTTGTAGTCTCTCCACCAGTTTGGATTGCTCATCGGTTTTAATCACCTCCCAAGGTATAAACTATACCTTAGATGTGTAACCGATGTATCTCATCTTCTGCACTGCATCGGGATGAAGGGGTAATAGGCATGCAGGTAGGCGGAAAAAGAAGGCTAACAATACCTTCGGATTTGGGCTATGGTTCAAGTGG
>Ga0155164_124_pt2 | contig 3640 bp, 6 predicted proteins | sample RifCSPhighO2_01_FD_106132 | JGI IMG/M metagenome (GOLD analysis project Ga0155164, IMG submission 106132) | Candidatus Daviesbacteria bacterium RIFCSPHIGHO2_01_FULL_43_17 | reverse complement strand
AAAGAAGAATGTGTGATTTGGCTTCGCTACTCCGCTCGTTTTTGTCCTATTCGGACGATGTTGCCTCCAGCTGCTTCATTAATGCTAGCGCATGAGCTATAAAGAGAAACACTGCGACCATGAGTGGCCACATGATATCTCTTGCTTTGAGGTCTGCAGGTAGCAAGCCAAAAGATCCCGGGGTAAAAATAAACCCAAGGATCAAAAAACTTGCTAATCCTGCCAACTTAGACCAGAGCGGTGTGTTGGGAGGTATTATGCCTTCCTTATAACCCCAGGCCCAAGTAAGAACTGCAATCCAGAGAAGGGTAAAAGCAAGTGTTAAATTGCTTCCTGTCTCGTACCAAGCGAGAAGATGGTAGCCAGCTACAAAGAACGGTGTAGACAACAGTACTGCTATTGTCGTCGCTGCCTTTCCTCTGTGCATTATGCAGGGTACAAGTATTCCGCACACTACGAAGATCGCAATGCCTACCATAATGGGCTCGACGGTTTTGACCGGTAGCGCTAGGCGTGTGCCGAAGCTGTCTACAAACCAGGCTGTAATAATCCCTAAGACGAAGATTCCTGCCCCGATCCAAAAGATCGGGGGTGCATCCTTGTCGTTACGGGAGGTCACTAAGGCCGAAAGAATGGTTGACCAAAACATTATTCTCCTTTAAAAGTGCTGCTAAACGTTTGGTGCATACCCTTCAATTTTGGCGCGTGCCAAAAAGAGTATACCCTAAGTTTGCAGCCTGTAGTATATGATATTATGGGGACAAAATCAAGTCATGGGTTTAAAAATGGTTGCACTTCGCTTGACAGAAAAAGATTAATGTTATAACATAGTTATAACATGCAACAGACAGTTATTAAAGTTGGCAATTCCTTAGCAGTCACTTTACCCAGGCAGTTTGCTAAAGCCAGGAAGATTAAGCCTGGGCAAAAGGTTTTTGTTGAAGCGGATCCGGAGCTTGACTTGATTCAGGTTCGGACAAAAGGTGAAGCCGATTCTGCCCTGACACCCGAATTTAAAAAGTGGCTTGATAAAATAAGCGTCAAGTACGAAAGTACCATTCGGGAGTTAGCAAAACGGTGAAGTTTTTAAGCCTTGAGGAAGTGCTGGCTATCCATGACCGGATGCTTGAGGTTGGTGGTGGGAGGGAAGGCATACACGATTTTTCTCTTTTACACTCGGCGGTTGAAAGGCCTAAAGCTCAGTTCGGCGGTAAGTATCTTTATTCTTCAATTTGGTTAATGGCAGCTGCCATGCTTCATTCTTTAGTCAAGAACCACTCATTTGAGGATGGGAATAAGCGTACTGCATATTTTTCCACTATGAGATTTTTACGTAAAAACGGTCATCTTTTGAAGGTTGGGGAAAAAGATATCATTAAGTTTGTGGTAAACATAGATGTTGGGAACACACCATTAGAGGAAATTGCTTCCTGGTTAAAGAAGAATTCGAAAGAGATTTAAAAAGAAAAGGGGGTGTCCGACTGGACACCCCCCGGAAGAAGAATATTGTGATTTGTTTTTGTTCCTGTTACTTTTTGGACTTTCTTAGGCAAGGTCTTGCTCCTTTCTCTCTGTTTTTAAGGTGGTTCTGCGAATAAAACAAGAAGTGCGAACATAGCTAAAAACCCGATTATGAAACCGTCCAGGCCTCCCATGATTCCCATTGCAATAACTGTACTTGTGTCCTGAGGCCTTCCGGCCTCGGTTATCATTCCCTTGGCCCAGCGTGCACTTCCGTACACTCCTACTGCACCAAACACAATTCCGGCAAGTATTGCCCAAACCCAAATCACTTTATTCTCCTTATTAATGTACTTGCTAAACTTTTGGTGTATACTCTTTATCTTTGGCGCCTGCCAAAAAGAGTGTACCCTAAGTTTGCAGCCTGTAGTATATTAAATTTAGGTTGGGAATGCAAATTAAGGTTAATAGATGAAAGGAATAAGTTTGTAAGTTCTTTTTTGGTAAGACGGGTAATTTTTAAAGTAGCGTAATAGTGACTTTTCCTCACGGTTTATTTTTATCAATAAAACTACTGCCAGAATAGTTAAAGCGAGCAATCTTGAGAGAGAAATATAGTTGGTTACCAGCGCTAGCCCTATAATAAGCAGTGAAGAGTACATAGGGTGGCGGATAACTTGGTAGGGGCCGGAGGTAATAAGCCTACTTCCCCTTTTAACTTCAGGGAGGGGGCTAAACTTACTTTTTCTGATTTCCCAAAAAGCCCAAAGGCCAGTGGAGATTCCCAAAAAGAGAAGGAAAACTAATATAAAATTGGAAGGGATAAGCGGTCCGGTGAAGACAATAAAGCCAAAGGATACAAGTTGAATTATTACTAGGATTAGAGAAGGAATTTTTGCAAGCATAAGTTAAGTATACATTAAACTCTACAGCTCCAAAGGTAAGTCATCGCTATTTTTGACGGGTGAAGATATAGTCCTTAAAGATCTGGGGTATTTTGAAGTGAAATAGGATAGACTTTCTCTTGAGAGGTCTTTAGCTTTTCCAGAAGCACAGGAAAGTTAGTCCATATCAATTACCAACCCTCCCCAGGTGAAGTTTTTGGCCCCTTCTCCTTCCCCAGTTAAGGGGTTAAAGTGTTCCCTAAACCCGGATTTTTCTATTAAAGCCAGGGAGGACTCTTTAATCCTTTTTGCCTCTTCGACAAAACCATAATTTAGAAGCCCTTTGTAAATGAACCAGTTGGTAGCTATCCAGGCAGGCCCTCTCCAAAAACCTTTGGGGTCAAACGAAGGTTCTTTTCGGGAAACTGTGGGAACAGGATAGTCAGTCCAAAATTCTTTTTTGTTAAGCAAGTGTTTTTTAACCAACTCTTTAGCCTCCTCTTTAGTTAAAATTCCGGCAAAAAGGGGAGCAAAAATTGCCCAGGTTTTCACCTTGATTTTTTGGTACCTTTTGCCGTAGACCGACCAGAATAACCCGTGGGAAAGTTGATGTTTTCTCATAGCCGAGGAAATCTCCTTACTTTTTTGAGTAAAGTATAAAGCGTCATCATTATTGCCTAATTTTTCTGCCAGTTCGGCTAAAACCTGCATGTTCTTAACCATTATGGCATTGAAAGGCACGTCTTTTACCCAGAAAAAGTTTCTCATGCAAAAAGGGGCATCGAATTTACAGTCTATGTTTTGATCCACCAACTGAAACCTTCTTTTGGTATTCTCTTTTAATGTATTAGTAGGAGGGAGGTTTAAAGGATCGTCAAAACGGGGAGAATTATCTTCACCGGATTCATCAGGGTTCATGATGCCTACGAGATGTTTTTCGTGGGGATCCCGCTCGGTTAAGAGGTAACGGTAAAAATGATAAAGACTTGGGTAAACTGTTCTGACAAAGCTAAGGTCTCCGTCGGTTTGGAAAATCTGCCGGACGGCGTAAGCAATCATCGGTGGTTGGGTGATACTGCTGGTGCCGTCTTTGCCCCAGTTGACGTTGATAACCTTCCCTTTTTTCCAATAAATCATATGTGGAATTAATCCGTTGTCAAATTGTTTAGATAAGAGGGAAAAAATCTCGTTTTTGGCATCATGGGGACTGAAATGGGAAAGGATTATGGCATGGAAACAGGAGTCCCAAAACCACTGGTAAGGATAAGAGGCAGGGGAAGGAACGGTGTAATAAT
>Ga0155164_121_pt1 | contig 18265 bp, 25 predicted proteins | sample RifCSPhighO2_01_FD_106132 | JGI IMG/M metagenome (GOLD analysis project Ga0155164, IMG submission 106132) | Candidatus Daviesbacteria bacterium RIFCSPHIGHO2_01_FULL_43_17 | reverse complement strand
TAGCCTTTGAAAATCTGGACAAATTAAAAAAAGAAAAAGATATCTTAATTACCAAGGCAGTTTCCTGGTTATTGCGTGATTTGATCAAGTATCACAGGGATAGGGTAGAGGATTATTTAAAGGCGAATAAGGCTATTTTACCTAAAATAGCCGTCAGGGAAGTGACCAATAAACTCCAAACAGGAAAGAAATAACCCTTAGAGGGCACGTCCGGGTTCGGGTCGTCTTATTAGTCTTATCCTAATGGGTGTAGTTAGATCTGGTCTATCCCCCTGGGCTGGTTCTTTAAGGCCCTTTACTTTCTCTAGAGTTGCTTGTTCAACCTCTTCTAATATCTGGGGTGCCGGTTTGAGCTGTTCTGCCATATGATCACCTCCTCAGGACAATATTATATCAAGTTCTATGAAGATTCAAGGTCGATTTTTGGGGTAATCTAAAGGTGAAAGTAGCCGTAGTGCATGATTGCTTAAAAGAAAATAGGGATGTATTACCGAAGATTGTGTTGTGGGGGTAGCTAATAAACTCCAAACAAGCAAAAAATAGTCAGTTTGACAAGTAAGCTAACAAGATGATACAAAGAAGAAAGTTTTATGAAAGAAAATCTGGGCAAAATTCTAGGTGCACTTGGACCTATTAAACAAGCTTCTGAAGGAGCTCAAACAGGCGATCAATGTGCAAAGACGGAAGAAGTACCCGATTTAAGACATATTTCAAGAAGCCCATTTGATTCCGGCGTTCAGGCTAACGAGGATAGGGCCGAGGGTATTTCGTATGACCCGCATGGTTTTGTAAACTACAGAGGTTTGTATCGCCCGCGGTAGAAGGCTGTACCTCTTCTTTAGGTATTTATCTCCCTGAATTTTGCTACAATAGCGCTATCCATGAAAGTTGCCTTGGTTCATGATTACTTAAAAGAATATGGGGGGGCAGAGAGGGTTGTGGAGGCTTTGCATGAGATTTTTCCTGAAGCTCCTGTTTATACGGCTTATTATGATCCCAAGGGGCTGGGACCGCATGCGGATAGGCTGAAGGATTGGGATATTAAAACCTCATGGTTGCAAAAAATTCCCGGGGCAGGCAGGCTGATTTCTCCTTTCAGGCTTCTCTCTGCCAAAGCTTTTGAAAGTTTTGATCTCTCTGAATATGATGTGGTCATTTCTTCATGTAATATATATTTCTCTAAGGCAGTAAAAGTTAAACCCGGGGCCTTACATATTTCCTATATCCATACCCCTCCCAGGTATTTATATGGCTATGCTACTTCCTTTAATTATAAAAAGAGCTGGTGGAAGAGGATTGGGGCAGAACTTGCTAACCATTACCTTCGGATTGTTGATTTTGAAACCAGCCAAAAACCGGATATTTTGGTGGCCAATTCGGAAAATGTGAAAGAGAGAATAGGTAAGTTTTATAGAAGGGAAGCGGTGGTTATCTACCCGCCGGTGGAATTGTTTAAGGGGACGCCTTGCAGTACTGCAAGGCGTCCCCTTGTGAAAAGATACTATTTATCTCTATCCAGGTTATGGAAGGGGAAAGGGGTGGATATAGTTGTTGAGGCCTGTGGAAGATTAGGTTTACCTCTAAAGGTTGTAGGATCCGGGCCGGAGTTACAACACCTAAAAACCCTAGCTACCAGCTACCAGCTACCAACTACCATTGAATTCCTGGGTCATGTTTCTGATGAAGAAAGGATAAAACTCTACTCAGAGGCAAAAGCTTTGATTGTGGCAGCAGAGGATGAAGATTTTGGGATTACCGTTGTGGAATCAATGGCTGCAGGGACACCTGTAATAGCCTTAAAATCCGGGGGTTATCTGGAAACTGTAGTAGAAGGTAAAACCGGGGAGTTTTTTGCAAAAGGCGAGAGTGATGAGGAAACTGTGGACAGTTTGGTCAAAGTTTTAGAGAAGTTTGATCCTAATAAGTACAAGGTTGAGGATTGTGTTAACCAGGCAGAAAAGTTTTCCCAAAGTAAGTTTAAGGAAAAAATTTTAGATCTAATCCATAGTAATTTAAAGTCTTGACGGATTTTTAAGATGAGGTCTAGACTAGTAGTATGGCAAGTAGAGAAGATGGTGAACACTGTCCAGTTGTAAAACTGAGCCATCAAGATATAGAGATACTGCATCATGAATTTAAAGATAAGCTTCTTGGTCTTAGAAGGTGCCCGGTTATACTGGATCTGGAGGGTGTGGCAGAGGTAGCGAGGCCGAGATGGCCAGAGTGGTTGTTTGGGCATAGGGGGATAGCACTGGCTGAAAGAATAAAGGAGTGTTTCTCACCTTCATTAAAACGTACCGCTCTGCCAGAATAGCTCACACGTTCTTCTCCGGGGGTCATGTTTTTATTATGGAAGATCCGGAAGCATTCGTAAAACCGGTTATTGATTTCCTCTCCTAGGGTTTGACTAGGGATAAGTTAGCTTGTATGCTTTGGGTATATGAGTGATGATCTTGAGTTTGAACCGGGTAAGGCTGAAATTGTGCATTTAGGTCAGAGATTTCCTCTCGTCAGTGATAAAACGGAAAAACTGCGTGATTCCGGGGTGAGGGACGCACGGGGGATGTTTGAGCTGGTTTATCGGACGTCGGTACTTCTTCAGGTAGAGGATAGGCAAGTACCCTTTCAGGTGGAGCTTTTCCCGAGCAGATTTGAAGTGGCCCAAACCTTCACTCCGCTTAATCCGGGAGTAGGATATGAGATCACAAACGAAGACTTTGATCCGGCCCAGAGAATTGAAAAACTTGTTGCCAACATGGACCGCTACCAGCGCTGGATTGAAAAAGATAAGGAGCTCTTACAGTTTGCTGTATCTGGGCTTGATAATCCTCCTAAACCAGATCCTCTGCATCTTGAGAAGTATCTCAGGTTGGTACTTAATTTACCAGGAGGTGGGTTTATTGGTTTTCCAATAGAATCCGAAGGCATTGACCTTCATTTTGGATCTTTTTATCCGATTGATACTCCCCGTCCGGCAGAGCTTTCCAGCCCGAGCGGCGAGATTCCCGCTATGGTGGAGTTAAAGAGAAAATACGGGGAAGATTCTCCAGAGTACCAATTTATCGGCTTTATCAACAGTTGGTACGATTTAGCTTTACCTGATGACCCAGAGCCATTAAAAACAGCCACTGGAACATTTGTTTTGGACATACCTGCGGCGAGTAGGAGACTTGAGTAACTAAATCGGCCTAAATTGTATTGACTATGGTATATACAAAGTTTATACTACGTATATATGAATACAGCTATTGTAAATGTCAAAGTTAATCCCACTGTTAAAAGACAAGCCCAGAAGGTAGCAGAAGATATGGGTTTAAGCTTGAGTGCTTTAGTAAACGGCTTTTTAAAAAATCTAGTGAAAACAAAAACTGTCACTTTTACTGCCTCCGAAGAGCCTACCCCTTACCTTTTGCGTGCCCTAAAGGAATCTAAAGAGGACATTAAGGCCGGAAAGGTTTCTCCGACTTTTACTAATGCCAAGGATGCGATAAACTGGCTTAATAAGCAGGACAAAAAATATGCGCGTCAGGTTCTCCAGAAAGTTCAGAAAACAATATAACAAAGCTGATGGTAAGGTGAAGTCTTTCTTTGATAAAAAATTAGAGCTATTTCTCCGTAATTCGTTTGATCCTCAATTAAATAACCATCCTTTAAGTGGGAAGCTTCAGGGCTTTCGAAGTATCAATATTACCGGTGACTGGCGGGCCTTATATTCAGAGCAGAGTAGCCCTAAGGATGATTTAGTTGTAATATTCGAGATGCTGGGCACTCACAGTCAGCTATACAAATAATATGCCAGAATTACCCGAGGTGGAGACGATACGATTGGGGCTGCAGGGTAAGATTGTTGGTTTAAAGATTTCAGATGTTGAAATCCGGTTGCCCAAAATTTTCCAGGGAAATCCAAAGGATATAGTAGGTAGCAAAGTTCTAAACCTGCGAAGAAGAGCAAAGATTTTACTCATAGATTTGGACAATAATTTAAGCCTGGTTATCCACTTAAAGCTTTCCGGCCAGCTTGTTTACCATAAGGATGGCAAACAAGCTACTTTTGGCCATCCGATCCCTTTTGCAGGAACTGTCTTACCTGCAAAAACCACCCATGTGATTTTCACTTTTTCCGATAACTCTGTTTTGTATTTCAATGACGTCAGGCAATTTGGCTACGTAAAAATTGTTAAAACTTCCGAGGTGGAAAAATTAAAAGCAATTGAGGAGTTTGGACCTGAGCCTTTAACTTATGAATTCACCCCGGAGAAATTTAAAGAAATTATTCTAAAGAAAAAAATGCCCGTAAAGCTTGTTTTAATGGACCAGGCCCAAATTGCAGGTGTTGGGAATATCTATGCCAATGAAGCTTTGTTTTTGTCAAAAATTCACCCTGAAAGAAAGGCAAATACCTTAGATGATAATGAAATCAAAAAACTTTATGATGCTTTACTTGAGGTTTTAAAAATGGGGATCAAATACGGCGGATCTTCTGAAAATGCCTATGTCAATGCCCTGGGTGAAAAAGGCACAATGCAGGATCACTTCATGGTTTATGGTAAAGCCGGTAAACCCTGCCCCAAGAGTTGCGGTGGTACTGTAAAAAGAATTACCCAAGCCGGCCGGGGCACCTTCTTCTGCCCTTCTTGCCAGAAATAGTTCACAGTTTGTGGTTCATTGTTCATGGATAGAAAATCCCCTCTATGAACTACGAACAAATAACTATGAACTTGATATAATAACTTTTAGCTTATGGCAGAAAAACCTACATTTGCCTCGGTAGTGAGAAACCGGGGTTTTCGATTTTTGTGGTTAAACCAGATCCTCGTGCAACTTGGGGACAATATTATCAACTTTGCCCTGATTATCTGGGTTTTTAAGCTTACAGACTCTACCTTAGCTGTTTCAGGCTTACTTTTAGCCATCTATCTGCCGGTGATATTTTTTGGTGTTTTTGCAGGTGTTGCGGTAGATCTAGCGGACCGGCGGAAAGTTATTATTATGGTTGACTTAGTCTTGGCAGTGATTTTTTTGATGTTTATCTTTATTAAAAGCTCTTACCCTTTAATTTTAATTAATACTTTTATCAGAAACTCCCTGGTCCAGTTTTTTATGCCTGCTGAAAGCTCCTCCATCCCAATGCTGGTTTCCAAAAAACAGTTGATGATGGCAAATTCCCTCTTTTCCCTGACCCTTTACAGCGCTTTTATGATCGGTTTTACTGCCGGTGGGCCGGTTTTAAATGCCTTTGGGATCAATTATATTTTTTTGGCAGGGGCAGTGCTTTTAATTATTGCCTCATTTTTTGCCGGTAAACTTCCGACAATAAGGACTCCCGGAGCCCCATTAAGGTTCCGCGATTTCCTGTTGACTAACAAATTACAAGGTATGGTGGACCTAACTTTTAGGGAGATTGGGGATATTTTTGTTTTCATTAAAGGCAAGTTATCGGTGGCAGCTGCAATTGGGCTTTTATCTGCTGTGCAGGGATTGGTAGGAGTGCTGGCGGTTATCTCTCCTGCCTACCTTGAGCGGGTTTTGCATATTAGGGCCACAGATGCCTCGCTTTTTGTGATGCTGCCATTGGGGTTAGGGATTGTAATGGGAGCCTTTGTAGTAGGGAGATGGTTTCATAGCCTTCCCCGGCGGTCGGTGGTAATTCCGGCGGTGGTTGTAGCTGGCTTGATTTTTATCCTTATTGGGCTCGTTCCGGCAATTGCCCAAATCTTGCAGTCCCCGGAGATCCCGGCTGTTGCCGTAAGGCCGCGTTTTTTCATCCGTGCGCCGTCTGTATCAACACTGTTTAGTATTATGGCTTTTATACTGGGGCTTTCTGCGGCCTTAATTACAGTGCCTTCCCAAACTGTGTTGCAGGAGAGGACACCGGAGGGTCAAAGGGGGAAGCTATTTGCGGTTTTGGCGGTGATTATGACCTCAATTTCTGCTATTCCGGTAATTTTAGCCGGGGGGTTATCTGACCTTTTCGGGACAACACCTATTTTTATCGGGTTGGGTATTGTTATTTTAGCATCCGGCCTTTTGGCCTGGCGTCCGGGTTGGTTTTTCGAAAAAAGCCACCTGTCTTTTAGGATGAAAGAGTTTTTGGGGTTAGGGCACTGGGGAGGATAGAAAATTAACCTAATTAACCTAATTTTTAATTGATCTAAAGAATGACTAATAATCCAAATGCTAAAAAATTTGATTTAGAAGAAAGAACTGCCAAACTTGGAGAAGATATTATTCGATTCTGTACAAAGATATCAAGAGGCCCAATTACCGATCCACTAATTACTCAGCTTATAAAGTGTGGGACAAGCGTGGGAGCTAACTATTGTGAAGCAGATGATGCTGAAAGCAGACAAGATTTTAAACATAAGGTTGGGATTTGTAAGAAGGAATCAAGAGAGACAAAGCATTTTGTTAGAATGATAGTTATTGTTGCGCCTGAACTAAAAGAAGAGGCGAAACCTTTATGGCAAGAAGCCAAAGAGTTAAACCTGATTTTTAACTCCATATATAAGAAAGTTAAATAAATTTAATTATTTGTTATTTAGACATTGGTGTTTGATTAGGTGAATTAGAAATTAGAAATTAGAAATTTATATGTATCTCAAAAATCTTAAGCTTACCAATTTCCGTAACTTTTCTAAATTGGATCTAGATTTGGATAGGATAACCCTTTTAATAGGGGATAATGCCCAGGGAAAATCCAACCTTTTGGAATCAATCTACTTTTTAGCAACCACCAAATCCCCCCGTGCAGAAAAAGACATTGAGCTGGTAAAAGAGGAGGAAGATTTTACCAGGGTAGAGGGGGAGGTGGGGGAGGAGCAGTCGTCAGTCGTCAGTCGTCAGTCGTCAGATGACAGTTTATCGGTTGTCAGTCAGTCAGTAGCTGAAAGACCGAAAACTGAAAAACCAAATCCCGAGAACCGAAAACCGATAACCGATTACTACACTAAACTTGAAATTGGGATGCAAAAACGGCAGGATGGATTGGAGGGTTTGGAGAAGAAGGTTAAAGTCAACGGTATCTCAAGAAGGACGTTAGATTATATAGGAAACTTAATTGTGATCTATTTTTCCCCTGAGGATATTAATTTAGTCACCGGGCCGCCTTCCCTGCGACGCTGGCATATAGATTTAACTTTGGCCCAGGTTGACAGGGAGTATAAAAACGCCCTGACCTCATACCACCAGGCAATAATAGCTAAAAACAGGCTTTTAAAAAAGATCAGGGAAGGTTTGGCCCAGGTTCCCGAGTTGGAATACTGGACGGATACGGCTTTAGGGTCCGGGCAAATAGTATCGGCCAAAAGGAGGGTGTTTTTTGAGACCTTAAACAAAGAGGTAAACCATAAAGAGTTTAGTTTCATCTATCATGAGAATGTTCTTTCGGCAGAGCGCTTAGAAAAATACCTACCTCGCGAGATTGCAGCCTCGGCCAGTTTAATCGGCCCCCATAGGGATGACTTCGACTTCGTCGTCCTGAGCGAGCGGAGCGAGTCGAAGGATCATATTAATAGAAACCTGGCCCAGTTTGGCTCAAGGGGTGAGCAAAGGACGGCGGTTTTACAGCTTAAAATGTCGGAGCTTAAATTTATCAAAGGGTTAAAAGGGGTAATGCCCATACTTTTACTGGATGATGTTTTTTCCGAGCTGGATGATAATCACCGCCATTTTGTGACTTCGGTCATAAACGGCCAACAGACAATCCTTTCGGCGGTAGAGGAGACCCAGGTACCGAAAGAGTTTTTAGAAATTGTTAAGGTGGTGAGGGTGGAGCAGGGGACTATTTGCGCGCTCCAAAATGGGAAGCGAGCCGGGAGAGCTGGTAAGTGATAAAGACAGCCAGGCCGGTGATCAAAATGGCATAGATTAAACGGGATAAAAGCCCCGAGCCGGGGATCCTTGGTTCTATAAAAGCTTTGACAAAATCCTGGATGGTTTGGTTCCAGGCCAAAGCTGCCACTAACCCAAATCCTGTGGTGGCTAGGGTCAGCATTTGGGAAATTAACTCCTGGTGGAATTTTTTATCTTCCTGTTTTTTTACCTGGGATTTTTTGACCATACTTAAAACATTTTATAGTAATTACTCCAAGTTGACAAATATTAAAACGGCGGATAGAATACGTCCGGTATGAGTGAAACCCGCCGGTTAATTGACTCGGAAAGAGAATCCTGGGAAAATGGGTTTTTTGGCCGGGAAGTTCCTGTCCCTCCACCTCCCAAGGCTATTTTAGAAACACTCCGGGTAGCTTCAGGAGAGGGGTTTACCACTCTTGAAGCCCATGTTTTTCCCTTTCGCCCTGTTTTTCCTTCTCGTAAGGTGGCCTTGCAACCTGATGATAAATATCCCGGTTGGAAAATAAAACCAAGTGATTTGTTTTGGGATTGGGTTAAGGCAGGGAAATTAAGCAGAGATGCTGCCAGATTCCCCGGGCCTTACTGGGTAATAGTAGACGGAAGTGACAGATTAAAGTATGACGGCGGCAGACAACTTTATACCGACGATCGTTTAGGGCAGGAGTTGGCACGCTTAAGGGAAGAGGGAAAAATTGCTACTTCAGGTTACTCCCCGGAAGTTCCGCCTGCCTCCCGATGTGCAGTTTCCATGAAAGAAGTCGACCGGGTTATAAAGCCCTTGGTTGCCGGGATATTGCGCTTGGAAAAATATCAGGGCAATATGGTAAAATCCCGAATACCTTATGCAAGGGAGTTTAATATTTTGGGCAATGCTTTTTATCCCCAATGGGGGGATGAACCCCTCATTTGGGAGTTGTTTGAAGATAGATATGACCGTTCCGGTTGCTTTTATGGTGATCTTTCCTGTAGCCCCGGTAACCTAGTATTTACCAGCCATTGGTATGGTCAAAAAGACCCCTTCACCAGTTTCCGCCCCTTAATTGAGTTCCCCTTGGGTTCCTACTGACTTGGCATTTTGCGGGAAATGTGCAATAATTTGGGCATGAATTCTGTGGCCAGATTCTTCATTGCAGCCTTCAAAAATGACCTTTTTATGCCTGGCCTTCTGGTTTTGGCCTATTTAATCTTTATTATCATTGTCCGCGGCTCTGTCCCTACCTCCACCGAGCTTGTAGCAACCTTCGGTGGCCTTTATGCCAAGTACGGTTATGGGATTATCTTCCTTTCGGCAGCCTTGGAAAGTTTAGTGGTTGCAAGCTTTTTTGTCCCCGGGATGGTTGCTATCGCTTTGGGGGCAGTTTTTGCCCGGACTGGCCAGGTGGAGCTTCCTTTAGTAGTGATTTTTGCAGCCCTTGGGGCAACTTCCGGGTACCTGATGGATTTTGTCTTAGGGTCTTTGGGGTTTAGTGATATTTTTAAAAGGTTGGGTTATGGGGGGATAATTGCCAAAGCCCGCAAACAACTTATCCATTCCCGCTCCGGTGCCTGGATTTTGGGCTTTGCCCACCCTAATGTGGCTGCCTTCCTGTCTCTGGCTGCAGGCACCGTCGGGATGAACTTTTTCCGCTTTTTAACCATCGCCTCGCTCTCAGCCTTTGTTTGGGCAACCATTTGGGGGGTGGCGATTTATTCAATAGGGGATGTGGTATTAACAATCTTAACCAAATATTCATTCTTATTGGTTATAGCAATTGTCGCCGGGTTGGTACTTACAAGATTCTTTATGAAAGAGGAGAAGGAATAATGTTTGTCCCAAAATACACGATCACCAACAGGATGCTGAAAAACATCGGTATCATTGATGCCTCAAGGGAGGTTATTGCCAATTCTCCCTTAATTCCTGCCTGGGAAGCTAAGTTTAAAAAAGAGGCAATGGAGCGTTCTGTCCACCACGGTACCCACTTGGAGGGAAATAGGTTATCTTTTGAAGAAGCCCAGGAGGTTTTGGACGGCCAGGAGGTTATAGCCCGCGAGCGGGATATCCAAGAGGTCTTAAACTACCGTAACGTCTTAAAGTTTATTGAAGGCATTGCTACCCAGATTGGCCCGGGCAGAAGGTATATCTTGACAGTGGAGACTATTTTAGAGATCCACCGGCTGACGGTGGAAAAAATTGTCCACCCGGATGTGTCAGGTAAGTTTAGAACGCGCCAGGTGGTTTTAAAAAACAGCAAGACCGGACAGGTATCTTACACGCCCCCCCCGGCGGCTGAAGCACCGTATCTAATCGAGGATTTAACCAACTGGGTCAACTCCGGGGAGTCCCAGGAGGTACACTCGGTGATAAAAGCGGGCATCATCCACTATGAACTGGCCAGGATCCACCCCTTTGTGGAGGGTAATGGCCGGACTGCCAGGGCGGTAGCGACTTTAATTATGTTTTTAGAAGGTTACGACATCAGGAAGCTCTTTTCCTTGGAAGAATATTTTGACAATAACCCCATGGATTATTATCTAACGCTGCAGGCTGTTTCTAACCAATTGGTTTTAGATACCCATGAAAGGGATTTAACTCCCTGGCTGGATTATTTTACGGAAGGGGTGGCAATTGAACTTAATAAAGTCAAAGAACGGGTGAGAAGGATCTCTATGGATGCCAGGGTCAAGGATAAATTAGGGGAGCAGATGACCTTAAATGAGAGGCAGATGCTGATTATGGAGTACTTACACCGCCATAAAAGTATGCAGAATAAAGATTTCCGCAAAATCTTTCCGGATTACTCCGACGATACGGTACTTAGGGAACTACGCTTCCTAAAGCAAAAGGGCCTGATCAAAAAACAAGGCGGGACAAAAAATGCAGTGTATATGTTAAAGTAACCCTGATAAGATGAATGCGGAGATTCCGCGGGTTCTGGTTATAGAGGATGATGATTCTATCAGGTCCCTTTTGGGGGCGTTGCTTGAGGGTGAAGGGATGGATGCCATTTCCTGCAGCAACCGGAATGAAGCCAGGAAATTATTGGATAGTTGGAAGGCAGGAGAAGGGGATCCCGACTTGGTTTTAATGGACCTGTTTATGCCGGGTGACCCCAATTCAGTAAGGGGGGTTTTAGAAGGCGCAGCAAGTTTTGTTGAGGAAGTTTGGCGTTATAACCCCAGAATCCAGTTTATATTGATGACTGCGGCGGCTGGAGTACCAAAGGTCCGGTGGGCGGCAGATGTTGTAACAAAACCATTTGATTGCGACGATTTAATAGGTGCTATCCGTTTGGTACTTGAAAAGACGAGATAGGGGTGGGCACAAAATTTGCTGTCTGGACAAGGCTCTGTTAAGGGTGGTATAGTCGTTTTTACCACTTTATGAGCTGTCCTGATAGAAAAACAGTGTTAGTTGTAGAGGATGATCCACTTCTTGCAGGATTGCTGGAAAATTGTGGGGATGAAGGGTATTTTAAAGTGGACGGGACGGCAGATGATGGGCTGTATTACAAAGTTGTTGTTTTTCCTGATTTACAGAAGGCGTCTTCATATCTTCAGGAAAAATCCCAACAGGTTGCAGGCGTTTGGACCGACTGTAACTTGCAATGCTGCAGCGGGTTGGATTTTGCCAGGGAGGTAAAACGCTTATTCCCCCGGATGCCGGTGGTTATGGTTACCGGCAGTGAGATTGAGGGGAGTGTTGCAAAAGAATCGGGTGTTGATTTGTTTGTGCCAAAACCAATCAATTTAGATGATATCCCCCTAATCAGCCAATCATTACAAATGATCAGAAAGTTTTTTCAGGGTGACCAAAGTATGGTTGGTGGGTTGGGTTTGCTGCTTGCCGAACACAGGCGTTTTGGGTGGAAGCTGCTCTTACCCTAGTTACCTGCTACAACAACCTTATTTTTCTCTTTTTTGGCTTCATATAAAGCATCATCGGCACGGAGGCGTAAAGGCTCTGCCGTATCATCTGCTTTCACTTGGGCAATGCCAATACTGATTGTTTGCTCCCAGGGGAGCTGGGGAAAGTTTTTCTTGACTTCCTCAATAATATCTGCCCTGATCCTCTCAGCTACAACCTTGGCATTTTCCAGGTTTGAGCCGATTAAAAAGACAGCAAACTCATCCCCTCCCAGGCGGCCTTTTAAGTCCGACTCCCGGATATGCCGGGCCATAACCTTAGCATAGAGTTGGATAAGCTTGTCCCCGGCAATATGCCCCAGGGTATCATTAAATTGTTTTAGATGGTCAATATCCAAAGCTAAAAGGACTCCGGCAAGCTGGGGAATACGCTTGATTACCTTTAGCTCCCTCTCCAGGAAGTTAGTGAAGCCTAAATTATTTAAAAACCCGGCTGCCAGGCCGTCCTGGTAAACCCTCTTCTCCATTGCCAGGTGGATTTGGGTAAGCTCCCCGGCAAACTGTTCGGCAGAGATATCACCTGAAATAAGCTTTTGGGCAAGACCCTGGTAATAGGTTAAAAGATAGTTTTGGTGATCCATTTGTACATTTTATACTCAAAATACTACAAGCCGCAACTTTAAAAAGATATTTTGAGTTCAAAATTGTTTAGCGAGAGCTGAAAACTCGAGCTAAACGAGTTTACAACCCTGCCTCAATCTATTACAATCCAAGTGTGATATTTGCAAGGTTTACAGAATACTTAGATAAATTAGAAGCTACATCTTCCAGGTTATCCTTAATTGATATTTTAGCCCAACTTTTTTCGGAAGTTTCTGCTGGGGATATTGCCAAAGTGGTTTATTTAATCCAAAGCCGGGTAGCGCCTTTTTATGAACCCATTGAGATGGGGATGAGTGAAAAGCTGGTGGCCCAAGCAATAGCCAGGGCTTATGGAATAGGTCGCGAGGAAGTATTGAAAGAGTATGGGAAAGTTGGAGATTTGGGGAAAGTGGCTGAAAAACTCAGTGCCATGCGTCATCCTGAACTTGGTTCAGGATCTGAGATGCCGAAACTAGTTCGGCATGACGGTTTGGGCGTGTATGATGTTTTTGAGACTTTATTGGAAATTGCCAAAACGAGTGGGGTGGGGACAGTAGAGAAAAAGGTTAATCTTTTAGCCGGGTTATTGCAAAAAATGGACTCGGTATCGGCAAAACACCTTGCTAGGATCCCTTTGGGGACAAGCCGGTTGGGGGTGGGAGACCCCACGATTTTGGACGCTTTTGCTTTGGCTAAATTGGGTGACCGCAAAAACCGCAAGGAGCTTGAGATTGCTTACAACAAGACTTCCGATTTAGGGTTGATTGGTGAAGTGCTGTGGGAAAAGGGTCTGGAGGGTATAAGAAAGCTGGGTGTAACGGTGGGACGACCCATCCGTTCGCAGCTAGCCGAGAGGCTGCCTGATGCCAAAACAATCCTGGAAAAGTTTGAGGGAGAGGCTCATGTCCAGCCGAAATATGACGGATTTAGGATAGAAATCCACAAGAAAGGTAATAAGGTGAGGTTATTTTCCAGAAATCTGGAAGAGACTACCTCCATGTTCCCTGACATCATCCGGGGGGTTTTAAAGCAGGTGAAGGCTAAGAGTGTGATCCTGGATTCAGAAGCGTTGGCTTTTAATCCCGCCTCGGATGAATTTTTGCCCTTTCAGGAAACTACTAAAAGGAGAAGAAAATATGGGATAGAAGAGATGAGTAAGACATTACCCCTTAAAGCCTTTGTTTTTGACATTATGTACCTAAACGGGAAATCTTTGATTGATATGCCCTTAAGAGAGAGGATGAAGAAGTTGGAGGAAGTAATTGAAGGCGATGGAGTTTTAATTCCTCAACCTGGGGAGATAACAGGCTCTGCTATACGTATTAATGAGCTTTTCAACGATGCCCTAACTAAAGGTTTAGAGGGGCTGGTAATCAAAAGACCTGATTGTGGGTATGAGGCTGGGGCGAGGAATTTCAACTGGGTGAAATTAAAAAGGCACTCTTCAGGGGAACTGCAGGATACAATTGACTGCGTTATCCTGGGTTATGTCTACGGTCGGGGGAAGCGGGCAGAGTTTGGGGCAGGGGCACTTTTAGTAGGTGTTTACGATGAGTCGAAAGACGAATTTGTGACGGTCTCTAAAATTGGCACAGGTTTAACGGATATAGAGTGGAGGGAGATCCACCAAAGGGCGGATAAGATTAAGGTTGACCATAAACCTGCCCGGGTAAATTCTATACTCGTTCCTTCAGTTTGGATAGAACCTAAAATAGTAATCGAAGTGTTGGCAGATGAAATTACCAGAAGCCCGGTACATACTGCAGGGATGGATAGAACTCCTTCGGCAAGCTCAGGACAGGCCGGCTATGCCTTAAGATTCCCGCGGCTGGTCAGGTTTAGGGAAGAAGACAGGCGCGCAGAAGATGCCACAACGGTGAAAGAATTAATTGAAATGTATAAGCTGCAGTATAAGAAAAGTTAAGTCACTTTACGGCAGGTGAGTACATAAAGTAATGCAGTTTGACAATTATAATGGAAAATGGTAAAGTTAATGTAATATGTACACAGTTTCAATTACTTCCCAAGGACAAATAACCATCCCTGCCAAACTTAGAAGAAGTCTTGGCTTCGACAAAAATAAAAAGGCCTTGGTAAGAGAAGAAAATGGCGAATTGATTATTAAACCGGTTCAAGATTTATTGGAACTCGAAGGTAGTTTTAAGACAAATTTGAGATTTACTCCTCATCAAATCAGAGAAGCTTTTGGGGAATATTTAGCCCAGGAAGCAGTTAGGGGCTTAAAATGAGAGAGTTAATTTTAGACACTAATGTTTTTCTGCGATTTTTCTTAAAAGATATCCTCCCGCAGACTATTAAGGCTAGAAAACTACTTCAGCAGGCGAAAACGGGTAAAATTCTGATCATTGTCCCCCAGATCGTAATTTTTGAGATAGTTTTTGCTTTTGAGAAATTATATAAATTCCCTAAAACAGAGATTATCGATAAGATTAACGTGTTGCTGGGCACAAATTATCTTAAGATTCAGGATAAAGAGATATTTGGAGAAGCTGTCTTGCTGTTCCAACGCCACAATTTATCACTACCGGATTGCTTTATTCATTCCTATGCTAAGCAGAACAATGCATCAGTTTTCAGTTTTGATAAAAATTTGAATAAATTGGGCTAAAATCAACAACGGTAAAGGAATTGGTGGAAATGTACTAACAGCAGTACAATAAGGTTAAGTAAGGGCCTTTATGGAAATTAAAGTTGAACAATCAACGCTTGATGAAACAAAACAGATAGTAGAGCAGGAGATTGCCGAGTATCTAAAAAAACATCCTGGATATGGCAAATATGGCTACCTTAATAACTTCGATGCCTATTTGCAAAATAGACCAGGTACTGCGATTGATTATCGCGGTCACATGCTTTGTGATGAGTATAAAGGAAAAACTCACCGACAGCTACTGCTTGCAGAACAAGGCATTTCTGACCCCGAAAAGATAGGCTTCTCAAAAAGGTACTTGGGCATAACAGGGGAGGACTTTGTTGCCGATATCGATAAAGCGATGAATGTTTGTGGAATAACTTTAGATCAGGTTATGAAGTTACATGACGAACTTGTTAAACTTGCTGGTACAGAAGCTTATGGGAAAGCTACGGAAGATCTTTCCAATGCGGTTCTCCCCGTCTATGTTTACATGAGAGCACTCGGTTATAATAAATACCCCGAACTTACGAGTTAGGCCACCTTGTGGCATTTTAGGGTTTTTGGGTGGAAGGCATCTTTTAATGCTTTTGGTAAATCGGAGAGGTCGGCTTCTTTGGCACAGGAAACAATGTCAAAATGCAAAAAGCCGTACTCCGGCCAGGTGTGGATAGCCAGGTGGGATTCACCAATGACCCAAACAACAGATATCCCATGCGGCTTAAACTGGTGGGCAAACCTCTTTATTACATGGAGCTTTAGATCTTGGGCTAAATGGTTGAGAGCCTGAACAAGTTTTGGGCGGTGGCTGAGGAGATTGGTATCTACTCCCCAAAGTTCAGCTACGCTATGAAAAATAACCGGTCGGGCAGACATGTATTAATGCTAATATGCTTACAGCATTGTTGCAAGGTAGGCTGGTATAATGTAATTGTCATCCTGAGTGAAACGAAGGATCTAAATTAGAGATTCTTCACTCCGTTCAGAATGACAGGAAAGAGATTACAATTAAATTAATTATTGGTTTAGGTAATCCAGGGGAGAAATATGAAAATACCAGGCACAACCTGGGGTTTAGGGTGGTGGAGGAGCTAGCGGACAAGTTCATGGTTCATGGTTCATGGTTCATGGAAGAAAAGTTCAAGAGTGAAATCCTTAAGATCCATGAACTACCGGCTATGAACTCTGAACTAATCTTAGTTAAGCCCCAGACACACATGAATGCCTCGGGGATTGCCGTTTCAAAAATTGCTAAATATTTTAAGGTGCCCTTTTCAGATATTGTTATTATCCATGACGAGCTGGACTTGCCTTTGGGAAAAATTAAAGTCAGGGTGGGTGGCTCTGCTGCCGGGCATCGTGGGGTGGAATCCATTATTGAAGCTTTGGGGGATGATAAGTTTACCCGGGTTCGTTTGGGAATTGGTACACTTCATTCCCAAAGGAGTGAGCGGGACAGGCAGCGCGCCGACACCGAACGCTTTGTCCTGGAACTGTTTGAGGCAGTTGAGAAGCCAAAAGTGAAACACATGATTAAGCAAGCGGTTGAGGCCTTAGAGATTATTTTAGATAAAGGTGAAGAATCTGCTCAAAATCAGTTCAATTGATCCCAGTGTTTCAAAGTCACTTACAAAAGGGTATAGATGGGTTTATACTGTCTCTAAGTGAGTTAAAATGGTTAAGGCAGCAATTTACTTTTTGGTTTTTGTTGTTCTGATTATCCTTGCTGGAATGGTGATGTTTGTTCCTGCTGGGCAATTTATTGTGCCATTTTCAGGGTTAGTAGCTGTTGTTATAGGTGCTTTATCAATACTTTCTCCGCTATTATTTCTTTTACCTCTTCCTAGGGCAAATCTTTCCCCAAGTTTTTTAAGTTTTCTGGCAATTCTCCTTTTTATATTGGTTTTGCCTGTAGGGAATTTTCTTGCATTTATTTCCGGTTTAAGTTGTTTCCTGGGATGCTCAAGTTATTATTTTGTGGCGTTACCACTATTAATAATACCGATGATTATAGGAGGCTTTAGGCTTTTACAGATGGCTAGCCATGAACGATCTTTAATGATCGCTGTCAATACAACGACTGTGGGAACAAATAATTCTCCACAAAGTCATCGGGTTATGACTATAATTGGCCTTACGGTAGGTGGGTTTGTAATTCTCCTTATTCTGGCTATTCTAGTGTTGTTTGCTTTGGGGGTGAATTTTTAAGATTTTAGAGGTTATCCTTGACAAGGGGGAAGGGGTAGCCCAGAATCAATATAACTGATTCACTCCGCAAGCGTAGCCACCAGGATCCAAATTGTGGCAATCCCCAAAAGGAAAGGTAAAAATTGGGTCCAACTTTTTTGCTTGCTGGCGTGTTGATGCATCTCCGGGATAAGGTCGGAGCAGGCAATATAGATAAACATCCCTGCTGTAAAGGCTAGGGATAAAGGTAAAACCCCGGTTAAATTTTCCAGGAAATAAAAAGCCAGCACTGCACCCACCAGGGCTGTGAGGCCGGAGATGAAGTTAAAAAAGAGTGCTTTTGTTTTTTCCATCCCCCCATGTATTAAAACGGAAAAATCGGCAATTTCCTGGGGGATCTCGTGGGCCGCGATGGCCAGTGTTGTTGCAAACCCTATGCCGGGATTGGTTAGGAAGGCTGCGGCGATAGCGATACCGTCTATAAAATTATGCAAACCGTCCCCCAAAAGGATTAAAACGGCAGATGGGTGCATATCATGTGTTTCGTCATGGTGGTGGAACCAAAGGACAAACCTTTCAAGAAAGAAAAACACCACTATACCTAAAAGGACCGGTATGAAGATATTAGCTCCTTCGGCAGCACTCTCTAAAGCCTCCGGTAAAAGGTCTAAAAATGAGACGGCAAGCATGGTGCCGGCAGCAAAACTTAAAAGCGTGAGGGTGACCTTTTGGGAAGTTAAACGCTCCCAGTATAAAAAGAGCGCCCCTACTAAGGCTATTAGGCTGACGGTTAAACTTGCGGTGACTATTAAAAACAACGTGGACATATCTAAAACTTTATGGGACTACCCCTAAATTGTCAATCCTGAGCCGGTTGACTGCTGAATAGAGTAAGTGTAAACTGGGAAGAATGAAAGCTATATCTACCCCGGCAGCGATTTTAATCGGTAGTATCTTAATCAGCCTGGCAATTTTAATTTCCGGCAAGGTAATTCCCCTGGAAAAACAGGCAGCGGTGAAAGGTGTCCAAGTTGAGCCTACGCCTGCAACACAAGAGGTAAAAGTCAAGCCCGTTTCCGATGG
>Ga0155164_104_pt1 | contig 21806 bp, 19 predicted proteins | sample RifCSPhighO2_01_FD_106132 | JGI IMG/M metagenome (GOLD analysis project Ga0155164, IMG submission 106132) | Candidatus Daviesbacteria bacterium RIFCSPHIGHO2_01_FULL_43_17 | reverse complement strand
AATCAGGGCAAAGCCCTGTACTAGACAGTACAGGGCAAAGCCTTGTGGAGGTTTTAGTGGTTTTGGCTCTCTCGACGGTAGTAATGGTAGCTTTAATTATTGTGATTGTGGTGGGGCTTAAAAATGCCCAATTTGCCCAAAACCAAGCCAGGGCTACAAAGTATGCCCAGGAAGCGATTGAACAGGTGAAGGTCATACGCGACCGGAATGGGAGGGTTAATTTTATTCCTGAAAAAGCTGAATTTAAAGACCTATGGGAAATTTATATGGTAGGGGAAAATTCTTGTGCCGATGCCTTAGGGTCCCCTGCTGGTTGTTATTTTACCTTAGGGGATGGCCCATCGCTTGATGTGACGACTTATGGCAGCAGCCAAAATGTGGGTGAAGGATTTTTGAGGCAGGTTATCTTTGAAGACAAAAATAGCCTTTTACCTCCTAACTACAAAACTGAAAAATGGGTTACAACGAAAGTGATATGGAAAGACTCATCCGGCAGCCATGAGTCTAATTTACAGACAATTTTAACTAACCAAAATGAGTGAAAAAGGATTTACACTGGTTGAGCTTATTGTTGTGGTCGGTATTATGGGTATCTTGGGCGTGATATTTACAAACACCCTAATACAATCCCTTCGGGGACAAAGTAAGGTTAAGGTTATAAATGAAGTTAAGCAAAACGGCCAGGTAATCTTAGACCGGCTTTCGAGTGATATCCGCCAGGCGGAAAAAATAGTCTGTAGAGGGAAAAATACAGATAACAAAAGTAATAGTCCCGAAAATGCCTACGATACAATTGTGGTGGTCAGGAGTGGAACTTATTCCCGCTTTCGGCTTATAACTCCAACTTCCATTACTAATGGGTTTATAGAGCGAAGTGATTTTGGTGCGGAAAATATAACTAGCCCCAACGCCGAAGTTTTGCTTTGCTCAACCCCCGGAAGTATTGGTAGTACGTACATCCTCTCAAATTTAGATTCCATAAGTGGAGTGTCGATAAATTATGACGGAGTAAACCCAGTTTTTGTTTGGGAGTCTTCTCCGGGGTATAGTGATGTGGTAACGATCAAATTTAGGGGTTTCCAGGGTGTAAAAGCAGGTAGCTTGTTTGAGTCGTCGGTCGGTGAGGAGGGTGTTTTGTTTGCTACGACTATCCAGGTGAGAGGAGGGAAATAGTTCATGGTTAATAGTTCATGGTTTATAGTAAGAAGACAAAAAAAATCTGCAACAAACTGTGAACTACGAACTGCAAACCAGTCCGGGCAAGCAGTAATTATTTTGCTTTTAGTGATGGTTTTGGCCCTGGCTATCGGGCTTTCGGTAATCGGAAGGAGTGTAACGGAGATATCTACTTCTACAAAAACGGAAGACTCTTCGCGCGCTTTTTCAGCAGCTGAAGCAGGGATAGAAAGGCTTCTTCAGCTGGCTCCCCAATCCGGTAGCGGGACAGCCGGCTCTATTGACTTTTCAAACCAGTCGCAGGCACAGGGGTTGCAGTGGACCGCCGATTTACCAAAACCAGGATTGGCACTTGAGTATCCCCCATTTGGCAAGGAATCTTTTGCGCAATTTTGGTTGGCAAATCCGGATACTTTAACCTCAGTTTACAACTTGGATAGTTTTGATATTTACTTTGGGGATCCGAAGCAGGATTATTCTGCAATAACCGGTAAGCCGGAGAACCAGCCTGCCATTGAGGTAAGCGTGATACTTTTTGCTCCTCCTGAGTCAAGTTATTATAGTAAGTCGTATTTTTTCGACTCTAAAAACGACCGCGCCGGTGCGGGAGGCAATAACTTTAGTTCCTGCAACCTAGGGCCTTCACCTATCGGGACAAATGCTTATAGCGAGCTACGTTCCTTTTATTGCAAGGCGACAGTTACAGGCTATAAAAATAATCCGGGGGATGTGCCTATTATGGTGAGGGCACGGATGCTCTATACCAGTACCAGCCATCCTGCTGCTATCCACCCGGCAAGCGGAGGGTCATTTCCTTTTCAGGCAAGTGTTTTTCAATCTACCGGTGTTTCAGGTGGAGTAGCAAGGAACCTTCAGATTTTTCAGCAGAAGTGGGTTTTACCGCAGATTTTTGATTATGCCTTATTTTCAGCCGGAGACCTGAGTAAATGAAGAAAGAAAAAGGGGTTTCTTTAGTTGAGCTGGTTTTAGTTGTAGCGGCTGTTGGTTTTTTGGCCCTTCTTGTTAGCAACCTCCCCTCCTCTATTTCATCTATAAACAAAAGCAGGCATGCTTCATTGGCCAGGGATATAGCAGGAAAACAGATGGATTATTTACGCCGCCAAACTTATGCGAATTTATCCGAAGGTACGGAATCTTTTTTTGATTCCAGCTTAAATAACCTCCCCGGAGCTTTAGCGACTTATGAAATTGAGGAGTGCCCTTTGGAAGTGTGTCTTGACCAGGAGTCAGCAAAAGAGGTTAAGGTTAAGGTAATATGGAATGAGTCGGGTGACAGTAAATCTGTTGAGCTGGTGACTATTGTTGGTGAAGGAGGTATAGGGCAATGAGAGGATTTACCCTGTTGGAGACAGTGATAGCAGCGGGCATTGCTTTAATTGTGGGGACTTTTTTGGTAGCAATTTTAGTCAACCACAGCGGGCTTTTTTATAAACAGAATTCAATTGTAAGTGAAGGTTTAAGCCTAAACGATGCTATAAGGGAGATAGAAAATAATATCAGGCAGGCTGTGTATGTGGCAGACGGGTATCCTGAAAGTGCTCCTGACTATGCAACCGGGGTGGAAACTTTAGTCTTAAAGCTTCCTGCCTTAAGTGAAACAGGTGTAATTGACGGCATTTATGATTATGCAGTTATAGCCAAAGACCCTTCAGAGCCAAAAGTGATAAGGTTGTGGATTTTCCCCGATCCCCAAAGTACCCGGAAGGCTTCCAATTTAGTGCTTACCAATTTACTGGAGTCGATTAGTTTTAAGTTTCTTGATAAAAGCGGCAACTTGGTAGCGCCTGCTTCGGCTGCTTCAGTGGGTACCACCCTGACGGTTCTTTCGCAAACCGGTTCTGTTGGGTCAAGCAGGGCGTCTAGTGCAGTTACAACTTTAAGGAATTTTGGCCCATGAAGAGTACTGTGAATCATAAGCAGAGCTTGCGACCTAACGGTCTTGAACAACGAACTACTAACCAAATGGGGCAAGTCCTGGTGTTGGCTTTGGTGATTGTGGGGTTAGTCATGATTAACACCCTGGTGATTGTCAGCGGGTCACAGATTTTTTCCCAAAATACAAATTATACCGTCCAAGCTTCACAGGCACTCAACTTGGCAGAAGCCGGAGTTGATAAAGCCCTAGCCTCTTTAAATGCAACCGGAGGTAGTTATAATGGAGAACCGGAGACTTTATTAGGGGGTGGTTCATATTCTGTAACCATCACTACCCCCAACACTACTACAAAAGTTATTGAATCTACAGGCTATATACCTTCGAAAGACAACCCTAAGGCAAAACGGACAATCAAGATTAATGCCGGGAAAGGGGTAGGAATCTCTTTTGTCTACGGAGTGCAGGTAGGAGAAGGAGGGCTTCAGATGGCAGAAACAAGCAAAGTTGACGGTTCTGTTTACTCCAACGGAAATATTGAAATGGATAATAATGCCAAAATTACCGGGGATGCTTACGTGGCCGGAGGGACTGAGGCTATTGCAGACCAACAAAGTGACTGCACCCCTCCTAATTGCACGGATTTTATTTTTGGTAAAAATGTTGCTGGAGATGACCGCCTGGATATTGCCCAAAGTTTTCGGCTTAGCAGCAGTAGTTATCTTGGTAAAGTAGAGTTAAAATTAAAAAAAATTGGCTCACCTTCAGATATCACGGTACGGGTGATGGAGGATAAAAACGGTAAGCCGGATAAGGGAAATGTGTTAACCTCCGGTACTTTGGCTGCGAGTTTAGTCACCGGCCAATATGGCTTTCCGGAAGTGGCTTTTGATACTGCCCCCTACCTTTCGTCAAACACGACATATTGGATTATGCTGGATACTTCCCTTAATGCTTCCAATTACTGGGCTTGGTCGGCAGATTCCCTGCAGGGGTATACGGGAGGGTCACCGTCTTGGTCGCCTGATTGGCAAGCCGGTAACCCGGCATGGAATGCAATTTCTGCCGATTTAGGGTTTAAGGTTTATTTGGGGGGTGTGCCTACCCATATCCAGGGGGGCAATAATGGCTCTACAATTTCCGGCAATGCTTATGCCAATACCCTGCGGAACCTTACTGTAGGTGGGGGTGCATATTATCAAATGGCGGAAAACGTTTCAGCCGGAAGTAACCATCCGGATTCTACTGACCCTACCCCTAAGACAATGCCGATTTCGGATGCCAATATAGCGGCATGGAAAACTGCTGCCTCAGAGGCAGGGGTTTATTCCGGTAATATATCTTCCTGCCGTTCCCAGCTTGGGCCAGGCCAATATGTAGGAAACGTGACATTCCCGGTCGGATGTATTGTGATGATTATTGATCCGGTTTGGATTACAGGTAACTTAAGGTTAAATAACGGTGCGGAATTACAACTTGATGCCTCATATGGCAGCACTTCCGGGGTTGTAATAGCTGACGGTACAATAGAACTTTCCCAAAACAATAAAATATTGAGTTTGGGAACTCCCGGAAGCTATCTTATGGCTATTTCAACCTATGATTCCCGTACAAACGGAGTTGAAGCGATTGTGGTAGAAAACAGCAGTAATGATGGGATTTTATATGCACCATATGGTATTGCAAAGATTGAAAATACCAACGCTATAAGCGAACTTACTGCCTGGAAGGTAAAACTTTTAAATGGTGTAATTATAACTTATGATACAGGTTTATCATCAGCATATTTCTCTTCCGGCCCCTCCGGAGCTTATTCCCTGGTAAAAGGGACATACCAACTAAAGTAGTTATGGGTTCAGAGTTCAGAGTTCAGAGAAATAAAGATGGACGCATTTTATAATCTGTATTACACTGAACTAAGGACTAATTACTACCGACTAAACTATGGCTGCCGAATTTACCATTGGACTTGATATTGGTTCTTCCTCCATAAAGGCGGTGGTGTTATCACACCGCAGTAAAAACCCCCGGCTTGTCTCGTTCGGACAGGTTGCAGCACCCTCCCCCGGTATTGTTTCTGATGCCGATATTGATTTGGAAGCCGAAGCAAAAGTGATTAAAGACCTACTCTCTGCCGTTAAAGCACCACAAGCTCCGGTGATAACAGCTTTGCCGGAGTCAAAAATATTTACCAGGGTAGTGAGTGACTTTCCTTTTCTTTCGGATGAGGAGCTTGCTTCAGCTATCCGTTACTCTGCGGAAGAGTTTGTACCACTCCCTTCTGACCAAGTTGATTTGTATTGGCAGGTAATAGGGCGTTCAAAGCAGCACAATAATACCCAGGTGTTTATTGTGGCTTCCCCTAAAAACCTGGTTAAAAAATATATGAAGGTCTTGGAAATGGCTAAGGTTAAACCGGCAGCCTTAGAAACCGAGCTGGTTGCCGCTACGCGCGCTTTGGTGGGAAGTAACCCATATGCGCCGACAACTATGATTGTGCAGTTTGGGGCAAACTCGACCGACTTCGCTGTTGTTTCAAAAGGTATAATTTTTCTCACCCGTTCAATCGGGACAGGCGGGATGGCACTAACCAGGACTATATCGCAGTACCTAAATTTTGAGCTTAACCAGGCTGAGGAATACAAAAAAGTGTATGGCTTAATGGAAGACCAATTAGGGGGGAAAATTTTCCAAGTCTTAAAACCGATCATTGAAGTTATTGTATCTGAGGCACAAAGGGTAATACAGGCATATCAAACTAAAAACCCGCAGAACCCTATCAAGCGGGTGGTTTTAACCGGAGGGGGGGCAAAGTTACCGGGGCTTGTGGTCTATTTTGCTAATAATTTGGGTCTTGAAATCCAGGAAGCAGACCCGTGGTACTTTATTGAAAAAGACCAGGCAGTTGCACCTAAACTTTTGGCGGATGCAACAAATTATACCGTAGCGGTAGGGCTTGCTATGCGGGAGGAGTAATGGGCGGAATATCAATAAATTTACTGCCGCAGGATATTATTTTACAAAGGAAGCAAAGCTCCAAGCTAGTGCTTGTTAACAGGATAAGTGTTGGGGTGTTGGTTACCCTGGTGTTTTTTACTTCGGCCACAGGGGCTCTACGGATAATGCAGAATTCAGAGCTTAAGGAGGCAGAGAACGGGTTGGCTTATGCTACCGAGCGGGTTACCGGGTTAAAAAGTACGGAGGATAAGACGTTTATCTTAAAAGAGCGTTTGGGGCTTATTACAACATTGGTAGATGGTGACCAAAAAAGAAAAGAGATTTTTAACCTGGTGGTTTTTTTAACCCCTCCGGATATGCAAATCTCGGAAGCCCTAGTGGATAAAAACGGCCAATTGACGGCATCTTTTAGCAGCCCTTCGCTTTCTGCGGTGCAAACTTTAATTAGCAACCTGTCCGATAAGGAAAAAAATTCCGGTTTAGTGGCAAAGGTTAACCTTGAAGGATTATCTTTGGGTAAGGATTCCACATATAGGTTTAACCTTAAGATTTCGCCTAAGTAATGCATAATTTAACCGAAGTTTATGCTAAATATAAGTTATTAATTTGGCCGGTTGTAAGCGGTATAGCCTCAGTGGTGATCTTGGTTTTAGTGGTTATCCCGCAGCTTCTAACTTATTTTAATATCCGCAGCCAGATTTCGGATATTATTAGCAGATCCGGTAGGCTTGAGGCAAAAGCCCAAAGTTTAGAGGTTATTGATGAAAATTTGTCGGAAGAAAACCTAAAGTTAGTATTTACCGTTTTACCTTCTGACAGGAATGTACCCTCTGCCGTGACGGTTTTACAAAGCCTTATTGCCCAGTCTGGACTTACCTTAAAAAGTACAAGCTACAGTGCTGCAGCGCGCGGCGCATCAAAAGACAGCTTTCAACTGAATGTAACTGTATTGGGACAAATAAGCGGGGTGAGGAGGTTTTTAATAAGCCTTAAAGATTCCGGCCGGGTTTTTCAGATAGAATCTATAAGTGTAAGGTTTCAAAAAAGCGGGTCGCAAGTTGAGGCAGAGATCCCCATTACTGTATTCTATAGTGCGTCTTTGGGTAAGGCAGGAGCTTTAGATGCTGAACCGCCCAAGTTAAACGCCGGTGAGGAAAAGCTGCTTTTGGATTTATCACGCTTAGTTGCCCCCGGGACCTTAGCCGGGTCAGGTGAAGCTAGCTCTTCCTCGGTACCAATCGGAAAATCTAACCCTTTTGAGTAATGCCCCCCAGTAAATCCGGGCGGGTTTTTTTAGTTTTTTCTATTGCTTTTTCTTTTCGCCATTTGGTAATTTCAGCATGGTTGCCGGAGCGGAGTATCTCCGGTACGCTCTTGCCTTCAAAGGTTTCAGGTCTTGTGTATTGAGGGTATTCGAGTAACTGGAAAGTAGAGGATGGAAGATGGAAGGTGGAGAAAGATTCTTCTGTTGTGGCTTCAGGTTTTTTGAGGACGCCTGGGATCAAGCGGACTGTGGCATCTATTACTGCCATGGCCGGGATCTCTCCGCCGGTTAAAATATAATCACCGATGGAAATTTCCTCATCAATGTATTTATCGATAAACCTCTGGTCTACCCCCTCATAGTGGCCGCAGATAATGATTATATTTTTAAGTTCCGACAGTTCCCAGGCTTTAGCTTGGTTAAAGGGTTTGCCTGAAGCGGACATTAAGATAACGTGGGAGCCGGGTTTTTTTACTGCCTTGACTGCAGAAGCTAAGATGTCAGCCCGGAGTATCATCCCCGGGCCTCCCCCGAAAGGCCTACCGTCAACGGTCTTACGCTCCCCTTCCCCGAAGTTCCTAAGGTCTAAAACTTCATATTCAACAAACTTTTTGTCCTTTGCCCTGTCTAAAATTGAGGTGGATAAAACTTCAGAGAAGATTTTTGGGAATAATGTGACAACAGTGATTTTCACTTAACTTCTACAAGATTTAGGTTAACCCGTAAGTTACTGTTTTCAGCCATGGCGCGGGCGATAAGAAGTTTCCTGATAGACCTTATAGTTTGTCCGGATTTACCGATAACCATTCCCATATCCTCCGGGGCAACAGAGAGGCTTAAATTTACGGTATCTCCCTCTGTTTCTTCGGTGATTTGAACTGCATCTGGCTTAGAAGCTAAACTTTTAACAATATAATCCAGTAAATCTTTCATTATGCTTTTTCCTCAGGCTCTGTGTTCTCTGTTTCAGGTTCTGACTGCGGGTCCTGACCCTCCGGAGTTTCAGTAGTCGGAGTATCGGTGGAATCGGTTACTTCAGCAGATTCAGTTTTTAGAGTATCAGTGGTTTCGGCCTCTTTGGTAGGTTGGTTGGCATCTTCATTATTTTCTGGTTCACCGGCTTGCTGTTCCACCGGTTTTTCTTCCTTTACAGGAGCTACCGGTTCTTTTACTGTCTTTTCTTTCTTGGGTTTACGAGGTGGTCTTTGTGGGGCTTGCTTGGTGATGCGTAAATATCCGTCGGATAAAATGGCACCGTTTTTAACCCATGAATCTATCCGGTCCTGTTTTAATATTATTTCATGCGGTTCGGTTAAGGGGTTATAAGTCCCTAAAAGCTCAATATATTGGCCGGTCCTTTTCTTTCTTTCATCAACAGCCACAACCCTATAAAAAGGGCGGCCCTTGGTGCCTATCCGCATTAACCTAATCTTTACCATAACTTGAGAAGTATAACCGAATAAGATTACTTCGTCAATCTAAGAAGAGCAACTTTAGCCGATTCTTCTTCGGCTTGTTGTTTGTTTAAACCTGTCCCACGGCCGGTTTGTTCACCTTTTATAAATACCCCGACGGTGAACTTCTTAGCATGGTCGGGACCGGTGGTTTCAAGAATTTTATATTTTGGTGAAGTTTGGAACCTGCTTTGGACAATTTCCTGCAAGGTGCTTTTTGGGTCACGGGGGGCACCTTTTTCTATCTCCATAGCAAAAAGAGGTAGAAGTGTTTCTTCAACAAACTTTGTGGCGGCCAAAGTCCCCTGGTCTAAAAAAACAGCCCCTAAAACAGCCTCATAAGTATTGGCTAGGATTTGGGTGTTTTCCCTCCCTCCCGAGGCTTCCTCCCCTTTTGACAATTTTAGGAACCGTCCCAGGTCGAGTTTTTTGGCAATCTTAGCCAGGCTGTCAGTTTTAACTATATAAGCACGGAGGTTTGTAAGATCCCCTTCTGCGTCTTTAGACCGGGCTTTAAAAAGCCGGGTAGAAACGATAAATGACAAAACCGAGTCGCCTAAGAATTCCAGCCTTTCGTTTGACTCTTTTGCTTCCTTGGATTCATTTAAATATGACCTGTGGGTAAAAGCGGTTTTATAAAGTTGTGGATCTTCCGGCTTTAGGCCAAACCCATCCAAAATCTCACTAAAATCATCAATCATTCCAGCAGTTTATCTTCTATAAGCTCAACTAAATCTCCGATGGTTTTAACCTGGCCTGTTTCTGAAGGGTCCACAATAATGTTAAACTTACGGCTTAAGCTATCAAATAAGTCGGCAACCTCCACCGGGTTTAGCCCCATGTCATCTTTAAACGACGCTTCAAGGTCCATATCGGCAGGCGGGAGGGTTAAACCATCGGCAATCGCTTCAATTATTTGTTGTTGGTTACTCATATATTTTTTAGATATTAGATGCTAGATATTAGATAACTAGTTCATATTTTAACTTTCATCTAGTATCTAGTTACTAGCTAACTCGTTTTTTTTGTCCAGACCGTGGACGGAAATTATATTACCCAAGGCTCCGTTAATAAATCCGGGGCTGGCTTCGGTTCCGAACTCTTTTGCCAGTTCAACAGCCTCATCAACAGTTACTTTATAAGGTGTGTCACTAACTATTATCAACTCAAAAATTGCTAAACGCAAGATGGATAAATCGATCTTGTTGATTTTATCAATAGGCCAGGTGGGGGCTGCTTTTTTAATCTCCTCATCAATTTGGGCCAGGTTTTGTATGATCTGCCCGGCTGTTCCTTCATTGGCTTTTTGTGGATTAAACTCCCAGGCAAAAAGATCCTGCATAGCCTGGATACGTTTTAGGTGGCGTGGGTCCTGGTGGGTCTTCATACTTAGGGCAATTTAGGCTTTAGTCACTACAGCTTTGGATTTTTCCAGGATTTTCTTATTATCAAAAAAACCACATTTTTTACATACCTGGTGAGGTACCTTCATCTTTTGGCAATTACTGCATTTTACAAGCCCTACACTTTTTAAGGTAATAGAAGCACGCCTGGTGCGTTTGCTTGCTTTACTATGTCTTTTTTTCGGTTCTTGCGGCACGGTTAGTTATGGGTTCATAGTTGGTAGTTCATAGATATTTTTACTATGAACTCTGAACCATGAACTACTTACTCCTTCAGTCGGGCATTATTTCTTTTAGCCCGACGCCCAATTTTGCCTTAATTTCAGGGTATTTGTCAAGGTTTGGGCTTATGCTGAGTATTTTTGAGGCTGCCGACTTAGTACTTTCAATAAGTGTAAGGTTGGATAAATCGGCAATTTTTAGGTTCCACTGCCCTGATTGCAAAGTCCCGAATATTTCTCCGGAACCGCGGATTTTAAGGTCCAGTTCGGCCAGTTTTAACCCGTCGTGGATTTTTTCCAGGTTCTTCAGGCGGTTTACAACCTGGGGGCTTTCTGTTTCAGCGAAAAGAAAAGTAAATGACTGAAGCTCTCCCCTGCCGACCCTACCCCGTAGTTGGTGAAGTTGTGCCAGGCCAAACCTCTCGGCACCTTCGATAACCATAATTGTGGCGTTTGGGACATCTACGCCTACCTCTACTACAGAAGTAGAGACTAAAATATCTACTTTGTGATTTTTAAATTGATTGATGGCGGCTTCTTTCTCCTTTGATTTTAACCGGCCGTGCAACAACCCAAGCCTTAAGTTAGGGAAGATATCTTTTTGCAGCTTTTCATATTCTACCTTGGCGGCTTTGGCTGAGATAAGAGTTTCGGATTCCTCTATTAAAGGGGTGATGATATAGGCTTGCTGGCCTTGCTCTACTAAATTGGAAATAAATTTATAGGCATCGGCACGTTTAACATGGGGTACAAAATGTGTTCGAACAACTTTTCTACCCAGAGGCATTTGGTCTATGATGGAAAGGTCCAGGTCCCCATATAAAGTTAAGGCGACAGTACGGGGTATAGGGGTTGCAGTCATAGTTAGAAAGTGAGGAGATTTCGACTTGCTTCTTAAGATACTTCTGTGTTCTACCCCGAACCTTTGTTGCTCATCAATAATTACCAGCCCTACATTGTCCAGCTCTAATTTACTGGACAACAAAGCGTGGGTACCTACTATAACGTTGCTGATAGCTGACGGCTGACGGCTTACTGCCTTTTTACTGCCTGTGTAGATACCTATTTCAATGCCAAGTGGACCAAGAAGCTTGGATAAAGTTTCGTAGTGCTGGAAGGCTAAAATTTCGGTAGGGGCCATGATGATTGTGCGCAGGTTGTTGGTGTGTGCCAGGAAAGCTGCAATTGCTGCAATTACTGTTTTCCCTGACCCTACTTCTCCCTGTAAAAGCCTGTTCATAGGTTGGCTGCTTTTTAGGTCGGCAATGATCTCTTTTAATACCCTTTCTTGTGCATTGGTTAACTTGAAAGGCAACTTTTTAATAAAGCCTGTAAGTTTGCTTTGGTTAATTTTCCAAGGCACTACCACCTTTTTTTCTTTCCAGTCAGCCTTTTTCATTTGGGTTTGAAGATGGATATAAAAAAGCTCATCAAAGGCAAGCCTTTCCGTAGCCTTTCGGACTTGCCCGAAATTATCCGGAAAGTGGATTTGCTCTAGGGCTTGGGCTTCCGGCAGCATATTGTCCTTGATATCTTCCGGCAGGGGGTCAGTAATTTTAGGAAGCACTGTGGGCAAGATTTGGGAGATTTTATACCTTAGCCATTTGGAGGTTAAGCCATAAGTTTCCGGGTAAACAGGGACAAGGCGGCCAGTGTGGATCCCCAACTCCCGAGGTTTAAAATTTTCAACCTCGGGAGTTTGTATTCTCTCCCAAACCGGGGAGACCAAAGAGATCTTACTACCCTTCCTATTTAGTTTTCCTGAAACCTGTAACCTATCCCCTGCCTTTAAATTTTTGGTAAGCCAGGGCTGGTTAAACCAGACAATCTCTACTGTTCCCGTACCATCATTTAAAATTGCCTGGGTTAGAACTTTCCTAAACCTGGTATAAGTATTTTTAATAGACCAAAGCTCCCCCCGGAAGGTAGCTGTCTCCCCAATCCTCGTTTGGTCTAAAGGTTGGGTGGCAGAAAAATCATCATACCTGAATGGGAAATGGTAAACTAAATCCTCAACCGTAAAAAGATTTAGCCTGTGTAACCTGTCTGCCAGACTCGGTCCAATACCTGAAAGTGAAAGAAGTGGTGTTTTTAACTCCATGAGGGAATTATACAGCAGTTAAGGTTACTTTAATTTCTCAAAGTCTTCCGGAGAAAGTTTTATGTCATGAAGAATTGAACGAAGAAGTCCAAATCTCTTGATGATTTTAATAAGCTTCCTTGCTTTAATTGGGGACAAGCCGCTCATAAAGAGAAGCTAATATGGATTGGCATATTAACTACTCCCAGGAAACGGGATTTGTTTTCTACCTCAGAAAAATCAATTTTTTCTTTATATTTTTTATCCTTTTTAGCTACCTCAAGACAAAGTTGGATTACCTCTTCTATCCCCTTGACTGCTTCTTCATAAGTATTACCTTGTGTGTGACATCCAGGAATTGCAGGGACAGAGGCCACAAAAACTCCATTTTCGTCCTGTTCAATTAAAACCTTAAATTGGAGATCTTTTACTGCCTTTTTCATATGTTAATTATACCACCAAAGGTGTCTTAAGCTCCATGAGGGAATTATATAGTATAAATGTCTTGCGCGGGGTTAAATTTCCGAGTGTTGGGCACATAGGCATAGACCAGTTTACCAGGGTTATTAATCTGGATTAACTTCCCAAACTGCTCCCTGTATCTACCCTCGTTGGTATCAACTGGCCTGTGCCCAATAATCCAAAATGCTTCATTGGGGTTCATGCCAAGGTTTTCTAAATTTTTATCAACCGTTGCTTGCTTTGCTTGTTCCCAACCTCTGTTATCTGTCCAAAGAAGATCTTTGATCATACCTCTATCGTTTTTCTGGCGAATTTGGCTTTCAGAATAAGCACCTTCTGCTGACGCATGGCTGGCTACAAAATTCTTACCTTTTACCATCAGGGGGATTGCCGCCTCAAATTTAGCCCATTTGTCCAAAAAGTCAGAGCCAAAATTTTCTGTGACCCATCTTCTAACATCTGCGGACTCGTTGGCATATTTGTAAAATCCGGAGATAGCCTCTTTTATATCATCATGGTTTCCTCTTATATAATGGAAATTTTCCGGAAACCTAACTTTTAAGTCCATAATCATTTTCATCATTCCTAAAGATCTAGCCATCTCTTCGCTTATCAATCTATTCATTTCTTTGTTACGAAGTTCGTTAACTTGCTGACCAGGAGGGAGTTGATCTAAAAGCTTGCTGTATTCAGTTTTGACTACATTACCTAAGGAGTCTTTCTTTGTTACCAGACGCCCGTTGGAGTCTGTCTCAGTTGCATAGCGAGATGGTTCCCAATTAGCACGTTGCTCAGAGTGCATGCCATCACCCAGGCAGACAATATTAACCCTGCCTTCTTTTAGTAAATCAAATATTTTCTGTCCTGAATAAGGGCCTTCCTTAACCTGCTGGTTTAAAACCTCAACTAAAAAGTTCTTTCTGGCGTGTAAATCCGGAATAATAATTGCGGGAATGTCTTTAAGCTCTGCGATACCATCTTTTCCTTCGAGGGTTTTAAGGGCATTATCAAGAGACCTCTCGTAAACTTCCTTATTTTCGAGGTTGTCACGGTGAGCAAACTGTTCCAAGGATTCAAGGCTACCTCCAACATTTTCCTGTGTGTTTAAAGTTATATCGGCTGAATGATATGCATCAAAGGTAGCTTCCGGCTTGATTTTTGTAACTTTAGCTTCCCACCGATTTTCCTTTGAGTTGTATCTCGCAGGGCTTAGTTCGCAACCTATCTCCCTGGCCACCTGCCTTTCCATTGCATATATAATTTTACCATCATCATCTATGTCTTTTGAAGTACCATAAAATTCTAAGGGCTCTCCTTTCTCGGCAACGGATCTGATAACGTTAGCTATGTTCTCTTTTGTCCATGTTTCTCTATCTTTTTCTGAAAAGGGTTCCCAATACTTTAGAGCAAGTTTTTTTTCTTCCTCTGGTGATGGGTCATAGATAGTTTCCTCTGCAGGTTCCGCTGCCTCTTCTCTCGGAGCTGTGATTGGTAAGGCGTTGGGTACTTGGGCTGCTGGTCCCTCTGCGGGCTTTACTACATTTGCTTTTGGAGGAGTTTCAGGAGGAGTGATTAATTTATATATCGTTGTTTCCCATCCTGGTTCGGGAAAAAATAGATTAAATCCACCATCGGGCATCCGCACCCAAATTCCTCTTCCAGATCCTGGGCCATCAACTAATAAGTTCTCATAGTGCTGATTTCCTTTTACAATATTGACTCGGTCTCCTCGTTGGACATCCGAGTTTTTCTTGACAAGTACCATTTCTGGTTGGTTAGTCTCGAAGACCTCAGATTTGGCTAAAGCCGGGTCTGGTATGGTGTCTGGGATTGGATCACCAGTCTCTCCTAATTTTACGGAGTCTAAAAGGTCTTCTGGCTTTGAAGAGTTGGCAGTCAAGTTTTTAACAAATTCTTTATGCATAGTAATACGATCCCGTAGGCCATTAGTCACGGTTTGAACAAGAAGTAATTCTGGGATATTGAGGTTGTTAACCACAGCATCTTTAACTTCAATAGAGATAAGATCGTTAACAACTCTTTTTGCCTTTTCTTCTGCGCCATCGGGTGGTGTAGTACCTAGACTTATTTCATACTCCTTCGACTCCTTTTTAGCATTAAAAAATTCATCATACGCTTCTCGGAGCTCTTGATTAGTTATATCTTTTGTGGTTTCAGGGGTTATTCGTTGCAGTCTTTGAGTGTGCCTGTCGATAGTCGATCCCGCCTCCATCTCTCTCTTGTCCATATCAATTTCTTCCTGGGTAAATTTAATTCTTATCGGCTCTGCTGCCTGAGTGATCCCCAGAATTTCATCTGCAGTGACCCTAAGAGGTTCGGGTGTTGGGCTAAGGTTGATGACCATAACACTGATATTATCTGTGCTTCCTTTCTCCAGCGCCCTGTTTTTTAATATCTCAGCTGCTTTTTGAATGTCCGGCTCGTTTTTAATAAGATCAACAGCTTCCTGGTCACTGATGACATCCCAGACACCGTCACAAGCAAGAATTAAGAAATTATCACCGGGGGCAAGCTTTTCCTCCCGGATGTACGGGTCGGGGATAATTAACGGATCTTCCCGGCTGTCTCCCAAGGCTCTGGCAATAGCAAGCGAATCATTTACCCTGGCAACATCATCAGCGGTGGCCGGAGTGACTTTTCCTCCACCAATTTCAATACGTCTTTTCTCTTCCTCGTCATCAGCTTTGTGGTCATGCGAGAGGCGTAGTGCTCGGCCATCTCGGTTAAGGACCGCCCGCGCGTCTCCCGCGTTTGCCACATACATCCTGTCTCCTTTGATGAAGGCAGTTATGGCTGTAGTGCCGCCGGAAACTGCCGCCTGTTCCATATCTACGTCGGTGAATATGTAGGATAGCCTTAATGCTTCTTTAGGATCTTCTCCTTGTGTCAGTTGATCAAGCAGGTTTTCGTGTAATCGCCTTGCGGCAAAATCAGCACCGCCATTACCTCCGTGCCCATCATAGATGGCAAAGAAAGACTGGTCCGGGTTTCCACCGAAGTCTTCAACGGCTGTGTGGGCGTCTTCCATTTTCCGCCTTCTACCTATTGTTTCAGCAACCCCTGCCCTTGAGGCAACTAAAGTTTTTAAACTCTCCGGTCCAGCTGTTTCCAAGCGGATCGGTTCTGTTGTTAGCCGAAGTGTAGTAGCCATCATTGCTGGTGTGCCTTTTCTCTGAAAGTCGAGGACTATCTTGCCGTTCTCAAGGCGCGCTCCAGAAGTTTCCCAGGCTAGGTTAACCTGTTGTTTTATCTGTTGAGGCGGAAAGCTTAAGGTTATAGCATAAATTTGTTTTCTAAGTTCACTTAGCGATTCTCTCCTTAATTTATCGGCCATTTTGTCGGTGATATTGACATAAGGGGTTGAAAGAGGGGTTAATTGACCATTTTGGCTGGGAATATACTCCTGACTGAAGCGTGAAGTCCCTTCCATGGAGTTAATATTACCTTCCAGTATGATTTTATTGCCTTGAACTTTTACATCGACTTTGGCTCCTGGGTTTCTCAAATTAGTGGTGTGGACAAAACTTTCCAATTCCCTCTGCGTTGCCCTGGCAACGGTTTGAGGTGTAGTTTCAAAACTTACCTGGGGATCGGCACTCTCGGTTAATCTCCTGTTAACTTGGTCAATCAGACTGCTTTGTTGGTCGAGTGTTCTTTCTTGGTCAGCTGCCCTGCGTCTTATTCCTTCATCCAGAGGAGATGTGAGTGGTTCTAATGGATACCTTGGGACAAAGGGGATGGGGATAATGGGAGGAGGTTCTAATTCAGCGGGAGGTGTAAATTCTGTGGCTATTGGCGGCTTAAAGGTAAAGACCTCTTTGGGTATAGCCGGTTGCGCTTCGCTTATACCCCTGATGGTAGCAAAATCCTGGAGGATATTTACCCCATCTTTTTGGATTATCCTGCCTGCTTCAATAAATCCATTCTGTCCGTCTTTACCTAAGTTAAAAACATCCTGCCTATCAAAGACCTCAGTGGCAATATTGCCGTTGGGATATTTTTGCAGGGCCTCCTGGTTTAAGACCATTTTGGAAAATTCTCCTAACTGCAGGGGTCCCTTGGAAGTTTGGATAATGTGTGTCGGGTCAATATCACTCGGGTCAAGAGCTAATTTCCCGTCCCAAACCCCGTCGGTTCCGTCAGGTACCCAAATACCGTCTTGGGGTAAATCCGGAGTTGTAAAATAAAATCCTCCTTCACGGTTTTTAATAACTTCCTGGACATCAATGGGATTGGGATTAAGACCTCTCTGGAAACCTTGCTGCATGTTAGTCATATCAAGGATAACTTTGCTCCCGTCTTTAAAGTCATGAAGCCTTAACTCATTTTGTTGGGAGCCCGGACGGTCATAGGAATACCATTCGCGATGATCAACGTTAGTGGAGAAATTTTTCCATTCCCCTTCCGGCCCGAAAAGCGATTTTCCGGGAACTGTTTCGGAAGATGTAGCCCAGCCGTTAGCAGTAAGAAGCTTTTGCATATCTTCCCATTCTCCGGGGGTAACAGGACTATTCCCCCCAAAACTTGAATCTATATCAAGCGCCCCATTGGATCCTATAAATCCATGGATTTGGGTTTGGGTTGGCCAGTGGGTCATGGACATTTGGTGGTTTGGGCCTGAATTTATATCTATAACCCAGTCACCGTGCTGGAATGTCTCATGTCCGGCACCGGGTGCAGCTGCAGCAGCTTGTTGCAAGTGCTCATGAAGGTTTAAGGCGGGATTGGTATTCACCTGATTTTCCCAGCCCCCCACTAAATCTTTTATTTGGGCAGGTAATTTATCAGGGGTACCGGAGAAAACCAGCTTTCCTTCTTCGGTAACATGGATAGGTGGTGTGGGTATCTTTTTGCTGGATGTATCATAAAAACTGGCTGCATGGTCTTTGCCGACATCCATGGTCAAGCCATTAGCGGTTTTAACATGCCCGGGTTTATCATAAAGCTCTCGGGTTTTCCTACCATTGAGGGTATCAGCCACTCCGCCTAATTTTTCACCCAGTGACTTGCCCGAGAAAAGATTTTCTATGGCTGTATTGCCAATTTGTTGACCAAAAAGGCCTCTGCCAATGCCAGCTAAAGCTTCTTGGGCTACGAGTCCGCCGGCCAGTCCTGTGACCCCACCGATTGCTCCTGCCAGTGCAGATTGTTTTAAACGGTAAATAGCAAAGCTTTTATCCTGCTGTTTCCTGTTTTGGGTAAATTTGGTTCTCCATTCACCTGTTAATATTCCCTCTTCACGGGTAATTACATCATTTTTCACACCAGCATTTCTAAACGCTATATGGGCTTGCGCTATAGCTTCAATAAGCTGTAGTCTGCCTTGAGAAACTTTCTCCCGGCTTTCAAAAGTCACAAGGTCGATACTTTCTTCGGCAGAAAAATCCAGCCGGCTTTTCATTTCCGTGATCCGCCGTATTAAAGCTTCCCGGTTTGATGTGATTAAGAGATCCGCTACCAATAAATCTTTCATACTCAGCCTTGTATCTCCACCAACCATTTCTTGCCCACCGCCGTTTATCATGTTATCGACTGAAGCGGTATTGTAAGCATGCTTTTCCAAGACTTCCCTTCTTTTTGCCTCGGGAGGAATCTGCATGTTGTAGGTTCTTTCTACTTGGTGGGAAGCGCGGTCGACCTTAAGATCGTAATTCCTTCTATAAGCCGCAAAAGCTGCTGCTGGAAGGAGTCCTACGCCGGGGACAATCCACTGCGAGGCTTTAGCGGCCACCCCGGTTGCCCTTAAGGTTGCAAAAGTCCCTAAGGAAAAAGCAGCTCCGATAATAGCCGGGTTGGCTAAAAGTCCAGATAGGCGGTGTCTTTCCGCCCAGGCTATAGCTCTGTCTGCCCGGGTGAAGTTGGCTGTGGTCTCGGCTGCCCAATCGGTGTTGGCCAACTGGATGCGGACGACTTCGTTCAGTTGTTCAATAGCATATTTGTGGGCGGCGATATCATCTTTAATAACCTGGGTTGCTTCCTTTAGGTCGGTGGCAAAATAAGTGGCGATCCGGCCATATTGGTTGGCGTCGGGACCGAAGATTGCAAGAACTTGGGGGTCACCCTGGTGGACACGAACAAATTCCCTTAGCTTGTCCTGGATTTGGACGTCGGTTATTTTCCCCTCTACCAGGGGGCGGATTATTTCACCAATCATCATATTTCGAAGCACCCCTTGGGCCTCTTCAACCCGTTGTCCGGAGATGAGAGAGTTTTCCTGCGCACCTAACCTAAGCTGTTTGTTGGTATCTTGTCCTTCCACTTGCTCTTTGGCTTTATTAGCATTGACATCCAGGTTGACGTTTTGGATATTTCCTCGGAAGATATCTCTTGCCCGAATGGCACTTTTGGCCATGTCTAGAGTAAGGAGGGAATTGTTATTTTCCAGCATGGAGGTTTCAACTTGCTTGATTAACCTCTGGCGCCAATATTCTTCCATAATCCGCAGGCCGACTTTTCTGCCCCAATTAAGCGGGTTGAGGATACTTCCCCGGCGCATTTCGGAATGTAAAAGCTCTTCTGCCAGCTCTGCTGCTCTCTTTCGGGGGTCGGTGGTGCGGTTGGTAATGGCAATATCCATGCGGATTTGTTGAACTGTTTCTTCCTCATCCTTTTTTTCTTCTTTCTCCTCCTCTTCCCTTTCTTCATCTTTCTTATCTTCCTTCTTTTCCTCCCTTTCCTCTCTTTTATCCTGGTCTCCTTTTTTGTCTTCGTCTTTTTTCTCATCCTTATCCTCCTCTTTTTTATCCTCATCTTTCTTTTCCCTGGGCAAAATAAGCTCTCGACGATCCGTAATAAGATCGGAGGCTTTCCAATTACCTATATCAAGCCGGGAGTCTTTTTGAACCCTTTCAAATTCCTGATGTATACGGGCATTTAATCTTGATGCTTCAAGCCTATGGGGAAGATCGTAAAAATGTTTACTATGACGGGCAATGATTCTACGGCGCTCTTCATAATCTTTCTTCTCATCTTCGGATAATTGACCACTCTCTATTTTTACATTCAGAAAATTTATAAGGCTTTCTATCGGGATTTGTTCTCTTTGGCTATATTCATTACCTTTTTCGTCTTTAAACCGGTTAACATAAGAGGCTCTGCCTTTGTCAATTGTTTTTCCTTTAATCTCATTGACTAGATCTATGTCCGCCTGTTCCTTGGGAGTTAGTTGATCTTTTGGTATCCCATTGAGGAGGTCTAATGTAGAATTAAAAGCCTGCAAAACCTCACCTCGGCTATAACGCCGTTCGGGGGTTTTTGAGGCTTCCGCCTCACTTATAATAGGGCCAATTTCAGTTGCTCCTACATCCATAGTTAGCCGGTTTTGTTTGGATCCGGAACTGCCGGTGCTTGTTGCACTGGGTCAGCTGCATTTGGTGCTTGTGCTGGTACCTGCGGCTCGGGAGCCGTGGTTACCGGTGCCGCTTTGCTAGGGGCATTTCTGGCCACTGTTACATTACCCAGGTATAAATCCCGGAATTCTGAGAATGCCAAGGCGAATATTTCTTGGGCATTTGGTAACTTATCCTGCAAAAATTGCTGGATCTCTTGTTGGGACTTTTTCTCCTCATTTAGGCGGATGAATTCTTCCGAATACTCCGAAGGTAACTTGCTGACTATAGCGGAAGTAATGTAATTATCCAGACGGGCGTAGAGTTCTTTAATCATCTCTTCCCGCATTTCATCATCTAAAGTAGTCATCCCGGCATCCGTTAAGATACCTTCCAAGAAATTCCTGACTTCAGGCGGAATTTGTAAATTGTCCATACCTCACCCCCTTTCTCTTAGGATACATTCAGTATCTCAGCCCTAAATATAGTTGTCAATGTATTTGGTGCCGCATATACTGATTATATGCAGATACCTGTCTTTGGTTTGGCTGGCTTATTCCTTGCCGAGTTAATTTTACTTTTCCTTCTTTCCCGCTCCCTAACCTCGGCTGTAGCCCGATTTTTCTATGCCTTAACTGGGAGCCGGCGTGCCACAGTCAATATTTTGGCTATCATCTTTTTACCCGGGACAATAATCCATGAACTGGCCCATCTTTTGGTGGCAGGGATGATGTTCGTGCCTGTGGGGAGGATTGAGATTTTACCTCAAATTGATGGGGATGAGGTACGCCTTGGCAGTGCCGAGATTGGGCAAACCGATATGCTGCGCCGGATGGTAATTGGGCTGGCACCTATTATTGTCGGGCTTTTGGTGATGGTTGGGACTTTGTGGCTTTCTTATGGTAATCTCTCGAAAGAAACCCCTGTTTGGCAGGTCCTGGTAGTTTTATATGTTATTTTTCAAGTTGGAAACAGTATGTTTTCCAGTAAAAAGGATATGGAAGGGGCTGTGGTTTTAATTGCGGCGCTGTTGGTTATTTTAACAGCGATATCGGTTGCAACTTATCTGACAGGGCTTTGGCCATTTTTCACGGATTTAAATTTACCACAGGTTCCCCTGAAAGGTTTTTTTGAGAAAGCGGACCTGTTGCTGCTAGTCCCCCTGGGGGTAGATGTTGTGTTTTTAGGCTTGGCAAAAGTTTTTAACCTAAAGGCTGGTTAAAAGAGGCAAAAGGGAAAAAAGGATTATAGCCCCTCCGGCAACCACCGAAAGGATAATCCAAAAGATCCTAAATTTTTTTGAATACAACATATCCTGAAAATTTCTAATTACTAATTTCTAATTATTCTAAACAAATCCTAAGAACCAATGCCCGAATTTAGGTCAATTAGGTAAATTAGAAATTAGGTTAATTCTTGACCATTATACTACTTAACTTTCTTATAAATGGAGTCGTAAGTTCTAAATCGAATCGCAACCCCCTTAGGTAGAATACAAAGGGGGTGAGAAAACATAAAACACAGGAAGATTACTGATTGTCAACG
>Ga0155164_120_pt2 | contig 31184 bp, 30 predicted proteins | sample RifCSPhighO2_01_FD_106132 | JGI IMG/M metagenome (GOLD analysis project Ga0155164, IMG submission 106132) | Candidatus Daviesbacteria bacterium RIFCSPHIGHO2_01_FULL_43_17 | reverse complement strand
GCACTACAAAACCCCCTCAGAATATGTTTATAATTACCAACAAATACAGAAAGGGGAAGTGTACGTTATCTAGGGGTCCTACACATGGTATTGACAAAATAACTATAGGAGAGTATCTTTCTATAAGATGAGCCCAGATCGAGCAGTTGAACTAACACCTATCTTTGGATCAAGTGATCCCCATTTTGGTGATCCAAAGTTGATTTTACTTGATAGTTTATTAGCTCTTCTCCCCAAGGATCAGCAAGTAACCTGTATAACTGCTGCTTTAGAAACGACTTATAAAAATCATGATGTTGTTCACTTAGTAGATGGTCTAAGAAAAGTTATGGTTGGACATAAAACCGAGTACTGTCGTGTGCTAAGAGATTGATATAATCGTCTTCCTAAAACTGTGGTGGTTGATAGCATGTGGAACGATCCTGAACAAAGAAACTACAGGATTCCGATTAAAGGAGAAGCTGCACCTGTTCTAAAGAAAAAAATACTAGAAGAAGTAATAAGTGGGTGGCGAATGGTTAGAAAATGGGACAGGTCTTTTAGAACGGTTTATGAACAAAATGAAGACGCAGATGATTGTTACAGATTTGTCTGTATCTCTTATAAGACAGCTCATTCTGATAGTTCTTTACCGGGAGATATATTACGCCTTCTAAAAGCCCACCTAGAATCTCCAGAGGAACCGTTCACTCATACTAATCTTGAACCTTGGATTTATCATCCGGCTACTCCCAATAAATTTGTTCCAGAGTTGCTGCAAGCCCAGATTAAACTAGGTGGTGCAAACCGAATTTTAGAAGGATTAAAAAATCTAGAATCAGATCCATTGCAACCTCAATACCACTCCCGCTCACTTTGATTGCAAAAATTGCAATCTCAGTGTAAACTACCCATTATGGCTAAAAAAGGAAACCGACAAATATTTAACCTGGAATGCTCTGTTTGCAAGAGCAAAAATTACGTGACGGAAAAAAATGTCATTAACACCAAGGAAAAATTAAGCCTCAAAAAATACTGCAAAAAGTGCCGCAAGGCTACCATACATAACGAAGGTAAAATTAAGTAACCAGTTGCAGGGCGTAAGAAACGTTGTGCCTCATATACCATCTCGAACACTCATCCAATACCGTCTCAAGTTCTTTAGCCATCCCCTGCCACTCTCTATATAATCTCTTGAACTCTAAAGGATCCTCAGTTTCCAATCTTTGACATAAACTGTCATCTGCAAGGGGATGTCTGCTAAATCTCTCTTCAAACATAGCTAATACCCTCTCAAAATATTTTTCTATTTTATCACTGGGGAACCTATGTACATTATCCAAAGATAATTGTGGATCAGCCAACCGTATGTGTCTTTCTTTATCACCCTCTTTAAACGGCATCAGAATTTTTATTCTAGCATACAATTTCAATTAAGCCTTGGGCTTGATATAATTACCAACATACGGGTGTAGTGAAATGGTATCACGAAGGTCTCCAAAACCTTCTTTCCAGGTCCGAATCCTGGCACCCGTGCCATGAAGTTAAGCGCCGTTCAGATTGTGGATCGATCCACAATCTGAAGTCGCGCATACTTCATGGCGTGCCACATGTTTTATACTTACATTCTTTACTCTGAGAAGGACAAGAAACAATATATTGGCTACACCTCTAATTTGGAGAAAAGATATTCTGAACACGTAAATGGAGAAGTTTTTGCAACAAAAGGCAGATTACCAGTAAAACTCATTTTCTATGAGGCTTTTTTAGAAAAAGATGATTCCTTAAGAAGAGAAAAGTATTTTAAAACAAGTCCAGGGAAGAGGTCTTTGAAAATAATGCTCAAAGCATATTTAGATAAACAAGGTTCTTCATAGTTTACCGGGGAGTGTAAAGAGAGTTATAATGTCGGCAAATGGGACCAGAATATGAATCCTCACAAGGGAAGATAAATCAAGAGCAGGAACAACAATTCCAAGAAGTAGCTTCTGTGGCTTTTGGGGAGGTGCGCAGAGGCAGCCAGATAAATGTATATTGCGTCTTAGAAGAACGAACAAGACAGTGTTTCCAGGAAGGCCCTGATTTTGAAATTACAGTTACAGGCATCCGGAAAGGTGGCCTAAGGGTTTCGGTGCTTTCAAGGCTTCCTTATACTGAAACATTTATTGCCAGAATGCCCGGCGGATTTCGGACATGGGACCCTGGTAAACCAGAGACACACCTGCAACCGCACGGAATCATACCTAACGAAATTAAAGTGGCCTCTCAAGAGGAAGTAGATCGGCTTTATTTTGAAAGCCCGCAGGATCCCAAAACAAAGATCAAACTTGGAAAATTTATACAAACACCTCCTGTACAAAGAATTTTATTCAAGAAATAGACATTCTAGACTCGCACTACGTCACCTCTTTCCAAACCCTTACCCTTTTGGCTGTTTTTTCTTGATCTTTAGAAGTTAATCTTGTAGCTGGAGGAGGTGATTTTGATGTGCTACAACTGCGGATGCGGGATGCCGGATGATGACCATGGCGACCCGCGGAACCTAACCAATAAAACTTTCGAGGAAGCAGGAGAGGCAAATGACATGCCGGGGGAACAAGCTAAAATAAATACCCATGACCTTTTACAGGAACAGATGAAAAAAGAAGGGATGGTAAGTGAAGAGGTTTAGTACCCGGTAAAGTTTTCGTATTTAATCCTGGAGGACTCTACCTTGAGTTCTTTTAGAGAGTCGACAATTGCATCCGTCATCGCCGGAGGGCCGGCCACATAATAAAGCGGATCCGGTAAGTCCCCTGTGTAATCTTTGATAAACTGTGCATCAATCCGCCGTTTTTCTCCCGCCCAACCCGGATCTTCCGTCATAGTTAAAACTAACTTAAACCCGCCTCGCCAGACGACCTCTGGTGAGGCTAATTTTTGCAATTCATCTAAAAAGGCAGTCCCTGCCTGGTTTTTATTAGAATAAAGCAGGGTAAATTGATACCCCAAACCTTCTTCTTTAGAGTACTGCAACATGCTCATAAACGGTGTAATCCCAATCCCCCCTGCTATGAAGCAAAGCTTCCTGCCTTCGGCAGTAAACACTAAAGGTTTAGAATTATCTTCCGGTAAAACAAAGTTTCCGCCAATAGACCCTACCTCAACTTCAGTCCCAACAGGAAACCCGACAATTGATTTTTTAAAAGCTGAATCCCTAAGGCGGGTCGTAAAAGACAAAATCCCTTTTTCATTTGGGGAGTTAACTATCGTAAAATGCCTTACCGCCCCCCGGTTATCATGATATGGGGGGTTAGACAACCGGATAGTAAAATACTGTCCAGGCTGAAATGCCAATCTTTCGGTTGGCAGACCAGGGACTGAAAACTTGACCTGCAAAGTCCCATCAGCAACCTCTCTTTTTTCTAAAATCTTGGCCAACATCCTACAAACTATTCTACCTATTCTACCAGAAACACTTGAATTCCCCAAAAACCTAAATTACAATACCCCTATGGGCTGGAACAAATATCACACCGAAACAGAGGTATTCTCCTTTGGGGAACAAGAACACACCTACTTTGGTGTAATAAATCACTTGGCTAATAATAACCCTGAAATAGTTAACCCTGAGAGTCCTTTGAACTTTGTCTTGGGCGGTTTCCATCCATATTGTGACACGGCTTCTTCTTTTATAAAATTTTGCCGCAGGATTCATCCCAATCCTTGGGACCGGCATATTTTGCTCGATCAAAGCTGTTTCCCTCTAAAGGTTACCAAAGTCAACCCATCGGCTAAAATCCAGGCCAGATTGGAAGACCTGCCTCTTGCAAACAACTCTGTAGACTACATCTTCATGGATTGCATCATGAATTTTATGGAGCCAAGGCAAATCGAAAAGTTTGCGGCCGGTATTTCCCAGGTGTTAAAACCGGATGGACTTGTTCTGGCAATGATGAAAGATCCTTGGCTGGGATCTTTGGGAAATATCTGGGGCAGTCTAAGAAATCATGTGCCGGTCCATTTGTATTCTACCCGGCACCTGAAACAAATAACTTCCCCCTCCCTTAAACTGGTATTGGAAGCAACCAACGATACCGGGTTTTTCCATAACTTTCACCTGCGGGCCTTTACCAGGCATGACAGTAAAATCCCCAAACACAATGGACAACTCTACATTTACGATAGGGATTTTATTTATCCCGATAAAGTCGGTGCAGGACCTGTACTTCAGTATACTTCTTAAAAACTTACCTTAATCCTGGCGGTTTGCAGCTCGATATTAAACCCATAGGTACTTTTAACCTGGAGACGATAGGTTTTTCTCCCGGCGGGAAGCTTAAAAGTGGCGGATGTTAGGAGTACGGATTTATCCGACTCTGTTGAAACTTCAGAGTTTGCAATGTCACTGCCACCAGACTGGTTATAAATCCTTGCATAGGCAATGCCTGCCGCTTGCACCAATCTCATATTGACTTCAAGCTGCATGTTCAAATACCCCTCATACTCAGCCGGGTCAACAGATACCTCATAGGAACTTAAACTCAGCCAATTTTGGTCATTCCATTGGCCTCCAGAACCCAAGGGGATATAAACCGGGGTTCTTTTTACCGTAGTGGTTGTTGTTTGTGTTGTGGTTTGGTTTTGCTGGTTTAGTTGGGTTTGCAGGGCAGTCACGGCAGCTTCCAAACTCTTTACCCGGGCTTCAACCGCAGAAAGGTTTGACAGGGCGCTGCCTCCGGGGTTTATCACAGGCAAAGCAGTTGGTTTAGGAGACTGAGCTACTGGTGCTTGCCCTGAACCGCTCTGGTTCGGGGTAGGCAGGGTCTCTACCGTTTCCGAGGTTGAAGCAGGCAGTAACGGTTCCACAGCCTTAAAAAAACGGATGTAAACTACAACCGAGACCATCGCCGCTACAACCAACAAAGCAGGCAAGACCTTTACCATATTTATATCATACAACGTCTTAAAGAATTTGTGATATTCTAAGGTTATGGCAACCGTTCCGCAGCATGACCACGAGACATTAAAATTCCCTGAAGGGTTTTTATGGGGGGCTGCCACCTCTGCCCACCAAGTAGAGGGAAACAACACCAACTCTGACTGGTGGGAGTGGGAACAAAGGGTCCAGCCGGAAGAAAAGAGGTCAAGGGAAGCCTGTGACCAATATAATAGATATGAGGAAGACTTTGACTTGGTTAAAAAGTTAGGCCATAACGCCCACCGCCTCTCCATTGAATGGTCAAGGATTGAACCCGAGGAAGGGGTCTTTAACCAAGAGGCTATCAACCACTACAAGGCCGAATTAAAAGCGCTTAAAGACCGTGGTATTACTGTCATGCTTACACTCCATCATTTTACCAACCCTTTGTGGTTTGCCAAAAAAGGTGGATGGGAATCCTTCCGCGCGCCCTACTATTTCCAAAGGTTTGTCAAAAAAATTGTCCCCGAACTAAAAGATTACGTGGACCTTTGGATTACCATTAATGAACCCGGGGTTTTAATGTGGGGAAGTTACTTATCAGGGAAATGGCCGCCTCAAAAGAAAAGTAATTTGGCTTCTATAAAAGTCTTGTGGCATCTCATGAAAGCCCACAAAAAAGCTTACAAAACTATCCATAAGTTAATTCCCAACGCCAAAGTTGGAATTGCCCAAAACGTTCAGTCGTTTACCGCCTTTCATAAACACTCACTTATTGAGCAATTGGGTGTGATCTTTAGCGACTTTATGACGAATCATATATTTTTTACCTTCACTAAAGGTCGTCATGATTTCTTAGGTATGAATTATTATTTCCACAACCGCCTTAAACGGAATAAAGGCATTATGCCCAAAATTGTAGATGTCTCCGCATACTCAAAGGAGGTATCCGATATGGGCTGGGAAGTTTTTCCTGAAGGCATATTTAATGTTTTAACAGATTTTGCTGATGGTTTACCTATTTATATAACAGAATGCGGCATTGCTACCTCAAACGATGACCGAAGAATCCGCTTTTTGATGCAATACCTACAGGAAGTCTACCGGGCAATCCAGGCGGGGGTTAAGGTCAAGGGGTTTTTTTATTGGTCGCTTTTGGACAACTTCGAATGGGCAGATGGTTTTGATCCCCGCTTTGGATTAGTAGAAATGGACTACACAACCCAAAAAAGGACTCCCCGCCCTTCGGCTTTAGTTTATGCAGATATTATTAAAAATAACGGTATCCGCCATCATTTGATGAAATTTTTAGGCCACAGGGTACATGTGGATGAGGTTCTAGAGGTTAAGGATTTGACGGTAGATGGTAGAGGATAGACGGTAGTAATTTGAAGATAGAGGATAGATGGTAGAAAATTCCATCTTCAATCCTCCATTTTCAAAGATCTATTTTCCATTTTCCATCATCTATTGTCTAAAAAAACATGTCATTTTTGCCTATCGCCATCATAGCCTATGCCCTAGCTGCCGGGTCAATCGTGGTAGATAAAATATTGCTTAAAAAATCCGTCCAAGACCCTGCAGTCTTTACATTTTTTGTAAATATCCTGCAATTTGCCGTAATCTTACTTATCCCCTTTGGATTTTCATTTAAGTGGGATACATCCACTTACTTAGCTCTCGCCTCCGGGGTTATTTCAGTCATTGCCCTTTATACATTTTTTGTAAGCTTAAAATATAACGAGGCAGCACTCACAGGACCCCTCGTCGGGGCTTTTAACCCCCTGGCTGCGCTTTTAATAGAAGCATTTGTTTTAGGCCAGCTTTTGACCTCCGGCCAATACCTGGCCATTGCAGTCTTAATTGCCGGGACTATAGTTTTTACCCACGACCAATGGATCTCCCGGCTTCAACTTAACAACCGCTTTGCCTGGATTGTCGCCTCCGGGATCTTATTCGGTATATCTTACGTCCTTTTAAGGCAGGTCTTTTTAGAAACTTCTTTTGTAAATGGCTTGGTTATAAGCCGGTTAGCCGCTGCCGCCTTTGCCTTAGCATTTTTAATGCTCCCAAGCGTCAGGCGCCAGGTTTTTTCTCCCAGTTCAAGAAGCCCGATTGTCTCGCGTTCTGCCTTGGCCTTAACCATCGGCGCCCAGGCGATGGGAGGAGCCTCCGGGCTTTTGATAAGCTTTGGAATAACTTTAGCCAGTGCCTCTTTAGTCAACTCCTTATTCGGAGTGCAGTACCTGGTAATCTTGGCTGCCGCATTAATATTTGCCAAAAAATATCCCCATCTGCTGGAGGAATTGTCAGGAAAAGTTATCATCCAAAAAATTATAGGTGTAGCTATCATCAGCGTCGGGCTTTACCTTTTGGCGAAATGATATGAGAACCAAGACAAAGATCCGCCTGATTTTACATTTCCTTTTAGGGTTTATCACTGTTTCTGCCACCGCTTTTGCCCTACTTTGGCTAACCGATTTTTTTATGGAACAAGTGAGCTCCACCCCCCGGAAAATTACATACGGGGTAACTTTTTCTGCCCCCTATGCACGGTATTTAGGTCTTGACCCTGAGAAGGTTTTAGAAAGCATCAATAAAGACCTAAATGTAAAACTAATCCGTATCCCAGTTTATTGGGATGAGGTAGAAAAAGAGCCGGGTGTATATGATTTCAGCACAACAGACAGGCTTTTGGATATTGCAAAAACCGGAAAACAGGAAGTGATCCTGGTAATTGGATATAAGGTCCCCCGTTGGCCCGAATGTTTTTCCCCTGCTTGGGTCAAAGAGGATGACCAAAGCAGCCACCAGGAAAAAATATTACAGCTTTTAAAGGCAACTGTAACCCATTTCCAAAACCAACCCAAAATCACTGCCTGGCAGGTAGAAAATGAACCACTTTTGCCTTTTGGTGAATGTAAAATATTTGATGAAATATTTTTAAAAAAAGAAGTTGAGCTTGTTAAATCCTTAGATTCGCGTCCGGTTGTTTTAACCGATTCCGGAGAGTTAGGGCTTTGGATCCAAGCCCTAAGGTATTCGGACCTGATGGGAACCTCACTTTACCGGACAGTTTACGACCCCCGATTTGGATTTTTCACCTATCCCTTCCCGGCACTTTATTACAATTTAAAAGCAATTTTTACCCAGATGATATTTGCCCCCAACTCCCAAGGGGTTTTTATCAGCGAGCTTCAGGCTGAACCATGGGCCCTGCCCGACAAACCTCTTATTGACACCCCTATAGACAAACAGGCGGAACTTTTTCCTCTAAAAAAACTTCAGGAAACTGTACACTTTACCGCCCGGACCGGGATTGAAAAGCAATATCTTTGGGGAGTCGAGTGGTGGTACTACATGAAAGTGAATGGCCACCCTGAATATTGGGAATATGCTAAAACCTTGTTTTGATCTATTTTGATCTTTTTAAGTAGCCTTCTTTTAACTCCCGGAAGGCGTTTATACTGAACTTAATCCCCCGCCTACAACGCTACACGTAGTATTGCGGGCAGGCTGCCCATCTACAAAGTTTAGTCCTAGAGCATGAGGAAGAGGCGAGCAACTCCTTCCGCTATAAAAAAAATACCTACCCCAAAGCATGCTACTCTTGTGACCTTTTTTAAGCTCATAATTTATTTCCCCTTATACATTCTTATAAAGGTCGGTCTTATACCCCAAAAAATATGCAGATTGGCAATTCTGACTGTTAAAAAATTTACAGCATTAAACACCCTAAAGCTGACCAAATACCGGCGCTTATTAAAAAACACAGGCTTTAAACTTTGGCTTGTAGTTTTTAAGAAAAAACGTGGCCGGCCAAGAAAAACACCACTCCACCGTATTTACTGGCTAAGGTTCAGAACAACCTTTGTGCATGCTTTCCCACGGCCTGTACGCCTAAAGATAACCCTTTCTATTTTAGCTTTTCTGGTACTTGGATATTCCTTGGGAGTTGCTAAAATTACCCTTACTCTCCCATCCCCATCGCAACTTACTCCAACCGACCGCCCCTTAACCACCCAGGTTCTGGACCGAGATGGAAGGGTTCTTTACCAATTTTACGAAGGGAGAAACCGCAAGTTAATTAAACTAGACGAGTTGCCGCCTCATTTAATCAGCGCCACCATCGCCATTGAGGACAAGCACTTCTACCGGCACATAGGCATTGACCCGGCAGGCATCATCCGCGCCTTAAGGCTTAATCTATCCTCACAGGAGCCGGCCCTTCAAGGAGGGTCAACTATTACCCAACAACTGATTAAAAATACCCTTCTTACTCCCGACCAAACCGTTGCCAGAAAGACCAAGGAGGTCTTTTTAGCTTTCTGGGCCGAGCGGATGTACAGCAAAAAAGAGATTTTGCAAATGTACTTTAACGAAGCCCCTTACGGCGGCCCTGCCTGGGGGATAGAAACAGCCTCGGAGATGTACTTCGGCAAACCGGCCCGGGACTTGAGCCTCTCGGAAAGCGCCTACTTAGCCGGGCTTCCCGCCGCCCCGACTCTGTATTCCCCTTTTGGCATCCACCCGGAGAAAGGCCAAGAACGGCAACAGGCGGTCCTGCGGCGGATGGTTGAGGACCGTTATATCAGCCAGGAACAAGCGGATGAGGCTTTATCCCGAAAGCTTACTTTCAAAACACCTACCCAAGCAATTAAGGCACCCCATTTTGTTATGTATGTCCGTTCGGTTTTGGCAAAAAAGTACGGTGAGAAGATCGTCTCCCAGGGAGGGCTTAAAGTGATTACTACCCTTGATCTTGGGTTGCAGGAGATGGCAGAAGAGGTAGTCTTAGAGCAAATCACCAAACTCGCTCCCTTAAAAGTAGGAAACGGCGCCGCAATGGTAACCGATACCGAGTCGGGCGAAATCCTGGCTATGGTTGGATCGAAAGATTACTTTGACCCACAAGGGGGAAATTTTAACGTGGCTTTAGCACTCCGCCAACCGGGCTCGGCTATCAAGCCTGTAACTTACGCCACTGCTTTTAAGATAGGTTATACCCCCGCCACTATCCTTTTGGATACCCCTACAACCTTCCCCAACCCCTGGGGCAAACCATACTCACCGGTCAACTACGATGGGCGTTTCCATGGCCCGGTCCCGATCCGCACCGCCTTAGGGTCTTCCTACAACATCCCGGCCGTTAAGATGCTGCAAATAGTTGGGATCCCGGAGATGTTAAAAACCGCCCGGGAGATGGGCATTACAACCTTAAATAAACCCGAAAATTACGGGTTGTCTTTAACTTTAGGCGGAGGCGGGGTAAAGCTTCTGGATATGATGGCGGTTTACGGGACACTGGCCTCCGGCGGAGTGATGTTTGGACCAAACCCAATCTTAAAAGTTATAGACCCCAACGGTAATGTTTTAGAAGAAAACCTTGAAGCAGAAGGCAAAAAAGCTATAACAGAAGAAGTTGCATATCTTCTAAGCAGTATATTATCAGATAATAATGCCCGGGCCCCGGCTTTTGGGACAAATTCCCAGCTGCAAATCCCCGGGCATACCGTGGCTGCCAAAACCGGCACCTCCGATAATAAAATAGACAATTGGGCCTTTGGCTACACTCCGGAATATGTAGTTGGCGTATGGGTAGGAAACAACGACAACTCCCCAATGGACCCCCGGCTTACCTCCGGCATCACCGGTGCCACACCAATTTGGCATGATATCATGAGTAATCTTTTGGCAGACAGGCCTAATATTGCTTTTAAACGTCCCACCGGGATTGTCGAGGCCACGGTTGACGGAAGGCGGGACCTTACCATATCGGGGCAGATCACCAAAACAGTAGTCGGATATAAAAGGGTTAAACAAACGGATGAAGGCACGGGTGAGGAAAAGGAGGTAACTATATTTTCAGACCCTTTCTCAACATTTACTGCCACCCAATCCGCCCAAGTCCTCCCCACCCAAACCACCCAGTAAGGGTAAGAAAAATTAACCCAGCACCATCCAGCCACGGAGGTCTGACTTCTTAATTTTGATGGGTGAAGTTATGAACCTCTCCGATTCAGAGATAAAGATCAGGGTCCCAAAGTTACTGCTACTTTTCTCCTTTTTGTATCTCTCGTCTTCCTCTTTATTGCCCGCACTAATTTCCTTACTATAATCCTTGAAAATTTTATCTACATCCTCAGGCGTTAATCCTTCAAAAGAGAACACTTTTTTTACCCTGCACTGTCCAACAATATCACCACCGGGAAGCTTCATATATATAATGTCCCCAACACCCACAGCGCCAAAAGGTACAATCTTGGCTTTGCTAAAACGGGTTTCAACAGTCTTTTTCCCACCTAAAATGGCATCAACAGTCGATTTATGCATGATGGCTAAATGCTTGTGCATAGAGATACTAGATACTAGATACTAGATACTAGATACTAGATACTAGTTTTAAGGCAACTAATACCTAGCTTCTAGCTATCTAGCTACTTGGTACTATATCCCCTGGAGCTGAATCCTGCAACACTTCGACCCTTCAACAAGTTCAGGGTCGTCCTGAAGTATTTGAAGGACGACAAGCTCAGTGCTAGTATGCTAAACTTGAACATATGCATAAGGCACTTGATTTTATATCCGAAGTTAAGGTAGAATTGTCAAAGGTAGTTTGGCCAACGCCAAATCAAACCTTGAAGCTTACAGTAGTTGTAATCTTGATTACACTCACCGTAGGCTTTTTTATTGGAGGAGTTGATTATATTCTAACCAAAGCGTTAGAGTTGGTACTTAAATAATCAACTCCTCCAAGAGACGCCGAAGGCGGCTCATTGGTGGTAAAATAACGCCGCCAAGAGACGAGCAAAACGAGGCTCATTGGAGGTTAAATAATATGGATAACCAAAACAAACCAATAACTGATGATAAGCAAAGCTTGCCTACTGCTGGCGCAGAAGGTCAAACCCAAGATCAGGTAGTGCAAGAAGACGAAACAAAAGTAGAGCCTGAAACATCCAGTACAGAACCTGCGGGTGACCCGGAGGAGACCCGCCTGCCAGCGCCTGAGCGCAGCGATGGCGGGCAGGGGTCTCAGGCCCCGGCGTACGTCGGGGCACCTGAGATACCGGAGGGTCAGGACCAGCAGGTAAAAGAGAATGAAGAATCTGAGACACCTGCCGAAGAAAACACCGAGCCTTCTGAACCTACCGAACAACCCCAGGAAGACCAAAGTGGTGCCAAATGGTATGTGGTTCACACTTACTCCGGCCATGAGAATAAGGTAGCTGCAGCCTTAAAACAAAGGGTTGAATCCGAGCATCTGGAAAATAAAATCAGGGAGGTCTTAGTCCCTACCCAGGAAAAGATCGAGATCAGGTCCGGTAAAAAAGAAACCGTCAAGGAAAAGATCTTCCCGGGCTATATCTTAGTAAAGATGGTCTTGGATGATAACTCCTGGCTGGCTGTCCGCACCACCCAAGGGGTGACTGCTTTTATCGGCATGGGTAATAAACCAACCCCAATACCTGAATCAGAAGTCAAATCTATTGTTAACTTTATGACCCAGGGCGCCCAACCCACCTACAAGCAGATCTTTTCCGAGGGTGATACGGTTAAAATTGTAGACGGGCCTTTTGCAGAATTTATCGGCAAGGTTGATTCTGTTGATAAAGAGCGGGGCAAGGTCAAGGTTTTGGTCTCTATCTTCGGCAGGGAAACACCGGTTGAGCTGGATTTTTTGCAAGTCGCGAGGTTATAAATATGTCACTTGAGATTGGAGAAAAGGTCTATTTTACGCTAAACGGTAACGCCCGAAAAGAGGAAGATGTTGTTTGGTATGAAGCGCACTTTTCAGGAATAGCTTATTTGGGACCGGCACGGGAACCTGCTAATAGGGTTAAAATCACTGTTATATCCCACCCTGAAGCAGGGTGGCACAAGGTCGGAGAGGAAATATTACTCGGTAATAAGCGCAGTCCGTTCGATAACCCTATCAGATTGATAAGAGGAGAGGGGGAGCTGGATTTTTGCACTGATCATGATACAAATCTTTGGACAGATAATTTTAGCAATGAACCTTTCATGCTGGAACAGGTTTATCAAATAGCCCGTGAATTGGAGAAAAAAGGATAATTATATGGCAAAGAAGATTAAAACTTTTATAAAATTGAATATTCCGGCGGGGTCTGCCACTGCTGCACCTCCTGTAGGACCAGCCTTAGGACAGCACGGCCTCCCCATCATGGAGTTTGTGAAGGCTTTTAATGAAAAAACTGCCGACAAACAAGGCAATATCTTACCGGTAGTAATCACTGTTTTTGAGGACAGGACTTTCTCGTTTATTACTAAAGAGCCCCCTGTAGCGGAGATGATTAAAAAGGCTATGGGACGCGAAAAAGGTTCAGGCAAAGCCGGCAAGGAGATTGTTGCCACTTTATCAAAAGAGCAGGTTAAAAAGATCGCTGAGGCTAAAATGCCGGATTTAAATACCAGAAATGTAGAATCGGCAATGAAAATTGTGGAAGGCACAGCCAGAAGTATGGGAGTGAAGGTGAGTTAATGGGAAAAACTAAAATTAAGGAACTAGAAGAAACCATAGTTACACCCGCTGAAGAACAGGTAGATTCCGTCATTCTGGGGATCCCGAGCTTGTCGAAGGAAACTCCAGAATCTGATTCTGGACAAGCCCCGAACCGTGATGGTTCAGGGCGGGCCAGTATGACAGAAGAAAAGAAGGTCAAAAAATCAAAAAAGCCCGGTAAGGCCAGGGGCCGGGGTAAAAAGTACCAGGAAGCCTTAAAGTTAGTTGACCGGACCCAAAAATACCCCCTTCCTGAGGCAATCAAGCTTGCCCAGGAAACTTCCTACTCTAAATTTACAGGAACTCTCGAGGCCCACATTAATACCTCCTCTAAAAACCTGAGAGGCTTGGCCTCCCTGCCCTATTTGTCAGGAAAATCCCTGAGAATCTTGGCCTTCGGAAAAGGAGGGAGGGTTGCCGGAGCAGACGTTGAAGGAACAGATGAGGATATCGCCGAAATTGACAAGGGCAAAATTAACTTTGATGTCTTGATAACCACCCCTGAATGGATGCCTAAACTTGCCAAAATTGCCCGTATCTTAGGGCCAAGGAGTTTAATGCCTAACCCTAAAAGCGGCACTATAACTGATAACTTAGAAAAGACTATTACAGAGCTCCGGACAGGTAAGATTGAGTATAAAACTGAACCTAATGGCCAGGTCATCCACCTGGCAATAGGCAAAACCGACCAGGCTCCTGATGAAGTTGCCGCCAATATTAAAGCCCTGTATAATACTTTAGGCAAATCCAGGGTTAAAAAACTTACTCTTTCCCCCACCATTGGTCCGGGAGTAAAAGTCGACCTCCGGTCACTCGCTTGAAAATTATTCCTGTTTTCTTAACTTCTTCCAAACAAACTTTAGGTCGAATTTTAAAAGATAAAGGGAAATTATCCCCCCAACCAATATAACCACCACTGTTAAAATATGGAAAAATACTACCACTGCTGAGGCCAGGTTGGGTTCTACCCCTAAAACCCCGGAAAAAACCGCCAAACCAGCCGCCTCAGCTGACCCTACATATCCCGGAGCAGCCGGAATCAGAAAAGTCAAAGCAGCCAAAGCCGTCCCTAAGACTACCTTAATAAAGCTTAAATCAACCCCCAAAGCAGTAAATACAGTCAGCCAAATAGCAGCATCAGAAAATGTTGCCAGGACCGTCAGGGCTAATAAGGCAGCGGTCTCTTTGGCAGGGCGTCTTAAAACCCCCACCCCTTCAATAACAGTATGGGTAATCCGGATAAAAATGTTCCTCAATTTATCCAAGACAAGGTAACGGGCCAGGCGGTTGGTAATATTTTTGAAAAAATGTTCGCTTAAAACCGCCGCAACAAATACAAGAGTAAACCCCAAAAAAAACACCGGGATAAGCCTTACCGAGCTTTCAGGCAAAGCCGTTGCAACAAAGGGCAATAAAGCAGCAATCAAAAATAGTATTACCCAAAAATCAAAAAACCTGTCCACAAAAACCCAAATTAAACTTTTTCCTAAGGGAAGATCAAACTGGGAGGTAAGGTAAGCGCTTTTGGTAATCTCCCCTGCCCGGACCGGAATCATAAATGAAAGGAACTGGCAGAGTAAATTAAGCATAAAAACATCCTTAAAGGGTAATTTAAACTTCCCCAGAAGAAGTTTTAGACGCAGGGCGCGCAAGAGACCCGAAAAAAGGAAGAAGGCAAAAAAAAGCAGGGCAAATTTGATTTCTACCCTTTGTAGAATCCTGGCTATCTCTTCGATATTAACAAACCGCGTCCAGATAAATACAAGGACCACACCAAAGAGGGTGTTTATTAAGATCCGTAAAATCATTTTACCCACCACTATATTATATGCTATGTTAAATATACACACCATGCAGGATTTTGCCGATAAATTAAACCTAACCAGAAACCAGCTTTTCGGGCTTATCGGCTTTGTGGTAATCCTTTTAAGCATCCCTTTATCGTTTTCCCTGGCAAGAAGTTCCCAGGTTTTCCGTTCAAGGGCCGACGAACTTAAAAAAACCGCCACCTCAAGTGCCCAAATCAAAAAATCTCCCGTCACCCAACCTCTTGAAGTCCCTGCGACTTCCCCCCTTTCCGAACTTGAGCAACCCGCTCCTACCCCCGACGCCTTGGCCAGCTCACTGAACACCGCTTTTGGCCCTACCTTAAATGTGAAGATCAACCTTGAGGGAAGGCCAGCAGGGGACCAGTCTGCCAAGGTCTTTATCGGTATTGCCCAAGGCACACCCACAGGCAAACCGACTTATGTCTTAAGCTTTACCGTTGACTTCCCGGCCTCAGGCGAGTTTAAGGGGCTTAGCTTAGCAGGCCTAAACCCGGGCTCCACATATACTGCCTATGTTAAAGGCCCTGCCCAAATTGATTCCTCCTCCACCTTTACCATGAGCCCGACTGAGACCAACCTGAACAACAACCTTGCCCTGCTGCTTCTATCCGGGGACTTAAATGAAGATAATACAATTAATTCTGCCGATTATACTGTTGCCAAAGCTATCTATGGGGCTACTGCCTCATCGGCTAATTGGAACGCCCGGGCAGATTTAAACCAAGACGGTGTTATTAATAATTTAGATTTGGTCTATATTACAAAAAACACAGGCAAAACAGGAGCTTCAAGCATCTGGTACTCTTCTCAACCCGTAGCTTCTGGTTCGGCTTCGCTCACCACAAGTGGTTCGGCTACACCTGCTACAGACGGGCCAGCCACAGGAACTACCGGCGGCCCTGCCCGCAATGCTTCGTATAGCGATGCAGGCGGCCCTGCCCGCAATGCTTCGTATAGCGATGCAGGCGGGTACTGGTTCTGGATGCCTGCCATATAGTTAAGCGCCGTTCAAATTGAGGATCGATCCTCAATTTGAAGTCGCGCATACTATATGGCCTGCTCCATAACAATTGACAACCTGTCGATCCTTAGGTACAATACATGGGCTTGAGACAGTGAGTTCCCACTACGCTAAAAGCTACGCGGGATTAAAATCTCACCGAGGCGGATTTAGTTCAGGGTTAGTGGTTCATAGTTCATGGTAAACAATCAATGAACAATGAACTCACAGCGAAGCGTACTGTGAACTAAAAAATCCTCGCAAGCGAGGATTTTTTTATGCCTAAAACAAGAATTCAAAAAGAAGAATCAGTCAAAATTTATACCGAAAAGCTGCAAAAAGCCCGCTCGGTAGTTTTTGCCGACTACAAAGGCTTAAACATGAGCCAGATGTCGGCCCTGCGCAACCAGCTGCGGGATCAGGGAGCCGAGTTTACCGTCACCAAAAACAACCTTCTTAAAATTGCCCTTAAAAATTCTATGAGCTATGAACTACCAACTATGAACTTATTTCAAGGTCCCGTTGCTACCCTTTTTAGCTTTGAAGATGAGGTTTCCCCCATTAAAGCTTTGGTTAAAACCTTGAAGGATGCCCAGGTGGGTAAAATAAAAGGTGGGATCTTGGATGCTATTTTTATGGATGAGTTCTCTATTGTCCGCCTGGCCAACCTGCCAAGCAAACTTGAGCTGCGAGCCAAGGTAGTAGGTACATTGGCTGCCCCACTTTCCGGTATAGTAGGAGTTTTAAGCGCTAATATTCGAAACTTGGTATATGCAGTAGATCAAATCCGAATTAGTAAAGGGGGTGAATCGAATTAAGTTCATAGTTATTGGTTCATAGCTCACAGAAAGACTATGAACTACGAACAATGAACTCATAACCAATATGTCAGACGAACCAACAAAAGATAAGCAAAGCTTGCCTTCTGAAGATACAGAAGGTCAAGTACAAGAAGATGTAGTAGCCGAAAACACTGAAGATTCAGCCTCCGCCTCCGTTGAAACTACGGCGGACGAGTCCGCTGAAGCTCCTGTTGTTGAGGAAACTCCCACAGCCAAAGAAGCCCAAACAGAAGAAGCTGTTGTTGAAGAAACACCTGTTGTCGCTGAAGCTCCTAAAGAGGAACCTCAGCCAGAGGCTGACCAGCCTATGGCTGGAAAGAAAGCTGCTAAACCAGCCTCCGCAAGCCTTGAAAAAATTATCGAGTCAATCGAGAAACTTTCAGTTTTAGAGTTGGCCGATTTAGTTAAGGCTTTAGAAGATAGGTTTGGTGTCAGTGCCGCCCCCGCAGCTATCGCTGCTGCACCATCCGGTGCGGGGCAAGGTGCTGCCGAGCCACAGGAAGAGAAAACCACCTTTAATGTCATTTTGACAAGCGGTGGTGCCAATAAGATCGGTGCCATTAAGGCTGTCAGGGAGTTAGTCCAGACTTTAGGCTTGAAAGAAGCCAAAGATTTAGTCGAGGCTGCACCCAAACCCGTGCTTGAGGGAGTAAATAAACAAACAGCTGAGGAGGCTAAGCAGAAATTAACCGCTGCCGGAGCCACAGTAGAACTACAATAAGTTGAGAATCACCTCGGACGGTGGCCCTGAGCGAAGTCGAAGGGACTCCTCCGAGGTGTAGCCTTCTAGCAACAGCCACGCAACACAACAGCCACGCAACACCCGATGTTGCAGTCTAAAAGTATCCCTGAGGGAATAGTCTCCTTCTCAGTAGATCATTGACAGTTTCACCATATTTTTTACTTGCTAAAGCCATATGTGTATCCCATGTTGCCCTCTCTATTCTATCTTTAGAATCGGGAAAGTCACGCAAAAAGGCTGCATAATGATCAAGTCCTTTTCTTGAGAGTAATTTCCAGGCCTTATGTTTTATTGCCTCAGCTGTAGCAATTAGGTCAACATATCCCAGGCATTCCCAATTACTAGCCTCCCAGCTTGCAGGTATTAAGTCAAAGGTCTCCGGATCCAGAAAATACCTCCCATCAGCCATAATCCACCTAAAAGCTTGCCCGCCCGAAAAATCATGAGACAACCTGAAATGCCCTCTGGACTGAGCAAAGTTATATCTATTATCAGGATGGAAGTCCGGCCACTTCTGCCATAACTCCTCCTTTGAGTCAAGCTGTTCTACTCTAATTACTTCAGTCAAAGGCAACACCTTAAGGCTGTACGTAAAATAAGGCATATCTCTTTTGGAGCGCGGCTTAGTAACTTTTTCCTCTAATACTTCCAGAATTGTTGCACCTTCAAAGTCTCCTACCTCTATTTCAAGCTGATCTCCCTCCTTTTTCCTCTCATAACTTGAATAAGGCAACACTAGTGGAAGGCCAACTTTATTTTCCTTGTGTACCACCAACTCAATGGGGTCGTCAGGCCTCCAGGTAAATTCCTGTTGCGGCGGTTTTACCAATAAACTATTTCCGTCAACCATTGGAGTCCGAAAAATTGTATACCTGGTACTTTCTTCTAAGTTAAGTATTGCCGCTAATCCTTGAGAGCCTTCGTGATGATCTTTTTCCTCCTCATTGTAACTATCCCAAGGTTCTTCTGGTTCAAACTTCGTATAACCAGATCCATGAGTTTCATCAAGGGCCTCAATATATTCATCTTTAGTCAACCCAGGATGGTCTAAGAGAATTGCCGGCGGAATTAGTTCATGATAAGGGTATCCCATATTAGAAATCGAGAACAAGGAGATATTACTCACTTTAACTTAGGTAGTCAAGACATACCCCAACCTAACCTTTGGTGTCCAGCCACGCAACACCGGGGTGTTGCAAGGCTAAACTATTTTGATAGGCTATCAAAGAGGTATTTTTTAATCAAGGCCTGGTAAGGAATATCCATTTTATGAGCCCTTATCTTTAACCTCTCGATCATCCCTTCCGGCAAGCGGACAGTAATCGGCTTGCTGGTTAATTTGAGATTAGGAAAACTGGCTCTCTTTGCAGTTGAATAGTCAATATATTGGGTAGAATCATGAGTCTGCCAGAATTTCCTCTCCTCTGCCTCTGATTCAAAATGCGGCAATCTTTTAAGTTTTTTCATACAACCTCCTCTCTTTAGCATTTGCCATCCTCACAGAAATGATCCTTATCTTATCTTTTCTAACAGTAAACACCACAAACAGTACTTTCCCCTGACTACTTTTCCCAATGGCAACCAAACGCTGTTCTGACTGGGGATGTTTTAGATCCTCTACTAAAAATACATTTTCATCAACAAATATCTCTTCAGCTTCGTTAGTTGTAATTCCGTGCTTTTTATAACTCTTGTCAACGTTCCCCTTATCCCACTGGAAACCTATGATTTTAGACAGGTCAATCATTGTACATATGATATATGTACAATAAATTTTTGTCAAGTGCCAGCATTAGGAAACTGGCGTTTAAAGTGAGAACCTTTTTGGTGGAAATTTATATTGTAGTTCTTATTATCTTCGCCTCAATTAGAATATTTTTCATCAGGGCATAATCGAAACTGTTTACTACCCCGTCACCATTTAAGTCGGCGCCTGTACTAGCCTGACCCCACTGGGTGAGTAACGCGCTCATATCCACCAGGGTAACTTTACCGTCAGCATTAGCATCACCTTTGACCGGCAACGGGGTGGGAGTCACCGTAGTACCGGGAGCGGTACAGCTTGCGGTAAAAGCTTTTTTAGACAAAAGCTGTCCAGCTGTAAAGACAGGGATCGAGGTGGTCCAAGGAGCAACATAAACTCTGCCCTCATAACCTTTGCCGGTTTGGAGAGGGAAAATGACATTGCCCCTCATCGGGCTTGTCTGGCCGTGGACATTAACAGCAACATTCGCTGTCCGGTTGGCAGCGTCGGCGCTTAAAATTGACTCCTTGCCTGTTTCTGTTTCCACTAAGGTCGTCCAAAACATCTGATTAGTGTCGCCATTGTAAGCGGGATAGTTAACAGCCCCAGAGATATAGGCATCTATGTGCGGTCCTGTTGGATAAATTAGATCTGCCCCTGTGGCACAGGTTACTTTTACGCCTACACCCTCTGTTTGGGATACCGGCGTTGGACTGGGTGTTGTTTCCGCCATTATTTTAACAGTGGCGTCTTTTCTAATGTTCAGGATGTTTGTATTATCGGAATTCCTATAGATAGCCGAATCCTGATCAAACGATATAGTTGCCTCACCCACCTTCTTAACCGTAAAGGTGATTTCAGCCATCGAAGTACCCAAGTCTCCTGTTTGTGTCCTGAACCCGGGGCTGGGTACGCCTCCTACTAACGAGACTGTTCCCGCCTGGTTATCGTAATAGTTCTCAACCCAATTTTTGATAAAAGAGGTGGTATCGGTAGTGACATTTTGGCCCTGGTTATTTTGCACAACCGCCTCACTCCCCGCTGAAGCAGGAGTTACTATAAAATTTGTTGTACAACTCGAGGTTTCCTTATCATTCCCGATTGTTGTTTGAATATAATATGACTGATTCTGCCCCGTTGTATTTTTAGGGAAGTAGTAGATACTTAAGTAGTTTATTGGGTCAGGAGTATAATCAAAATTTGCCACACTGTCGCTATAACCTACACTCTGCCCGGGAATGGTCCATGCCCCTTTTCCGGAACCAGTAATATTGGCGGTAAGATTAACTTTAGATCCACCGGCAACAGTATAAACCGTGTCTCCTGAAGATGTTTTACTCTGGGTTGCCCCCTCCACAGTAATTGATTTACAGCTTAATTGCTCAGTTGAGGTAGAAGGCGGTACATTGCCGGAACTAATGGCGATTGATTTTACTTCAAGTAAATCGGCAGGGAACTTTAACTTGGCAGCAAAGAGGTTGGCCGTGTCAATATCGGATTTTACATTGACGGAAACCGTAAAGTTCGTTCCGGGATTTACAATTGCGGGAGCATCTTTTATTGCGAAACTAGTTTCCGGTGTTAATGAAGGCTGGATCTCGGAAGCTTTGGGTCGGAAGATTTGTTTTTGTTGGACTAGGTACGCTCCCAGTACAACCCCAACCAGAAGCAACACAAACCCCACCACAGCCACCATGGTTTTTTTATTCCCAGGCTTAAAACCGGACAAGTTAACTTGTTCTTCCACTTATCTTTACCATCCTACAAATAAAGTCATTTGTCAATTCCATTCTGCGAAACGACTTACTCTCAGTAACCCTATAGTTTGACTTTTAAATCAGGACTGGTGTATAATAGTGTTTATGTCAGAGTTTGGTTTAAGAAAAGCGGGTGTTAAAGAAGCCAAAAATGTTGATCAGGCAATTGTGCCCAAGGCAAGGGGACGGTCACGCTGGGCAGTGGGAGGGCTTGCCATTCTGGGCTTAACAGCCTTATTGGTAGCCTCCGGCTGTACCCAAAATGATAGTAAACCGCCTACCGCAGAATCGGTTGTACCTTTAGTCCAGAATCCGGCCTTCATGCAATGTAAAGATATTACCTACATACCTGAAGTTAATCTTTTAAGAGATCCTTTAATCATGCCCAATGGGCCGAAAAATCCCCAAATCCAGCACGCCATAGATACCTTATATAGGAATGAAGTTTATGACCTTTTGGCAATTGACCTTCTCCCCCAAGGGACAAAATTTAAGGTGGGCACTGTAATGCAATATTACTGCTTGCCCGACCTGGTCTCCGGCAAAGCCAGGTTTTTCATCCAGACAGACGAAGGTGTAGGAGCCGGCATCCCTTATGGTTTGGTCACTGCGATCCTCCCTGAAGGCTTAAATCCCATTGTCCTAACCAGATCCGGCCAGCGCTTTTCGGGAAGCAGCAGAGAGGTACAAGAGTTCTTATTTATAAATCTTCAGGCAGGCCAGGAAGCAATATTTGAAAATTTTGATCGCAGCTACCGCAGTATAATAAAAGGCCCATTAGCCATCCAAACAGCAGGGCCAACCTGGAGATCTATGGATTTTATTCAACCAGAGAGAGGCTTTGCCAATGACAGACCGATTCCCAAAAAATAGTCTTCGGGGGATTGACCCTTCCACAAGGTCAGGGTCAATACTGAGTGAAATCGAAGTATTGACAGAGTCTGAAAGTCTATGATATACATTGAAGTACAATGTCCGATGACGATCTAGATAGATCCTCTCGCATTCAATAATATTATGAGCGATGAAGATTAATTAATCTTCTCACTGAAAGAAAATATGAGTGATAAAATCTCATTGGAGAACCTTCCCGATCTATTAACAGTCAGAGAAGTTGCAGAAGTACTGCGGGTCTCACCTCTCACTATCAAACGCTGGGGCAAAAGAGGAAAGTTGCCTGCAATAAGGATTAACTCCCGCGGTGACAGAAGATACAAAAAAGAAGCTGTCCTCTGGCTTCTGGGAATTACCCAAAAGTCATCTCCTGCTGTTTAGGAAAAAACATTTTCCAGGCTACCCTCTTGTATCAGTTCTAAGAATTTCTTCGTTCCCGGATAAAGTTTTAGTTTCAAAGCTTCTTCTAATGTAAACCAACCGAATGTTGTTCACTTTTTAATTTCGTGGGCAATTACAGGTACTGATTCTATCTTACTAACCCTTTTGTCAATTGCCTTATTAAATAAGTTATTATCATCATGTTGTTGGAAATGGAGAGATTGCTCCTCCCTCATTACTTTTACCTCACCAAAAACTGCATCCATTCTGTCAAGCACACTCTCCTTAAGCTGATCAAAGTCATTCTTTGTGGGGAGCTTCTCTATATCTTGCTTGGTAGCAAAAAATTTTGTTAGTTTTTGAATATCCGAGATAGTGAGCATATTAGTTTCAAAATAACAAATAATTTCATCTAATTCAAGATGGACAAAACAGGTCAAACTACCAAATAACATCTTATCACTCACATATAATTGCTGCTAACCAGGGTAGATTAGGTTTTTGGGAGGCTTAGAAGTGATAAATTAGTATGTAGCTATTTGGGGATGAAGATGGTAATTAGAATTGGGCTCAAAACCCACTTCCCCTTTTTTATCCACTATATAATAAGCAAAACCGTGTTTTTCTTTTACCAGTTCAAAGTTATGGGCACGGGGCGTGTTGGGTGCATCATCAATCACCACAAGGTATGTCTTGCCAATATTTACCAAAGCGTGGCCATAACCGGCAGGAACTTCCACCGTCATCCCTGACCGAAGGTTGGATACACTTACCTCCTTTGCCTCACCAATCTCATCATTCCTTTGCATGACTAAAATACCCTGGCCGTAAACCACCCGGTAAATTTCCACCCCCTGATAATTATGGAAGTGGCCGTAAGTTTTATTAAACTCGTTGCCATTCTTCCCCGGAGAAAGGATTGTAATATTTTGCCCCTCATCTCCACGGATCACAAAATAAGGTTCCCTAACCCCTTCGGATTTAGGATCCATCATCACCTCTTTTAATAGCTGCCTTGAATGAGGTTCAATCATACTGATTCCAGCTTAGCACAAACTCCCTGGCAGAAGTCAACTCCCCTTCCTGTAAACCAAAACCAGCCAGACAAATTTTAGCAAAGCTAATTGTCTTTTAATCCTCCATGGCTGCAGAATCAACCTTACTAACCATTTCAACCCCGCCTTTCGGACCCAACCGGGGATCCTGGGGACCCGGCCTGAAATTTCATCAAACGATCCCCCTACTCCCATCATTACCTTCACAGGCAGGTTAAGCAAATTTTTAGCAATCCATTTTTCCTGCTTCACCTGACCAAAGGCAACAAAGAGAAGATCAATAGCAGAGGTTGGATGTTGGAAATTAGAAAATGGATCATGATATTGGAAGTTAGATTTTTGATTGTCCAATTTCAAACTTCCCACTTCTTTATCTAGCTTCTCACTTCTAACATCTAATTTCCCATTAATATCCACCTCTGGTCCATCCTCTGCCAAAACCACCTTTAGTCCCGGGTACTTTTTTTGTAAGCACTCGGCAGCTTTCTTTGCTACCCCATCGCGCCCTCCGAGAAAGCCTGTTGTAAAGCCCAAACCGGCAGCCTCTTTACAAAGACTGTCCAAAAAGTCCACTCCAGGAGTAGTATTTTCTAGATCACTGCCAATTTTTAAGCCCACTCCATCCGGTATTGCCAAGTCGGCATCATTAAGTATCTTTTTAAACTCCGGATCATATTGCGCCGCCATTACAAACTCCGGGTTTGGGGTAACAATATAATGCTTGCCATCCCTTTTTAACCAACCCTCCACTAACTCCACAGCCTGATCCATTGAAAGATCATCGATTTTAACCCCGAGCACATTTACCTTTTTGAAGTTTTTATTACTCACCCTACCTGTAGTTTAACATGAACAGCTTTGTAAATTTCTAATTACTAATTTCTAATATCTAAATAAAAACCCAATTACCTAATTCCCAAATTAGACATTTAGCCATTATTTAGGTCAATTAGGGTACTTAGAAATTAGGTTAATTTACTCGATCTACTCTGATCCATTTTATGTGTCTTGTGACCGGGTCAGGACTAGGGTATAGTTGAGGTGAATGTTTAACCTTGGCAAACGTATCGGTATTGACCTCGGCACAGCAAACTCCCTGGTTTACCTTGCCGGAACGGGTATCGTCTTAAACGAGCCGACCGTGGTAGCTGTTGGAACCGATGATAATAAGGTCTTGGCTGTCGGTAATGAAGCCAAGGAGATGTTAGGCCGCACTCCGGGCAATATCGTAGCCTCCCGCCCCCTTCGGGACGGGGTGATCGCCGATTATGTCATCACCGAGGCAATGCTCCGTTATTTTATTGATAAAATCTGCGGCAACTCCCGGCTGTTTAAACCTGAGGTAATGATCTGTGTCCCGGCCGGGGTAACCTCAGTTGAGCGCCGGGCAGTACTTGACGCTACCTTATCTGCCGGGGCCAAAACCGCTTTTTTAATTGACGAACCTTTGGCTGCAGCCATAGGTGCCCAAATTCCCATCGCCAACCCTTCCGGCAACATGATTGTAGATATCGGCGGAGGCACAACCGAGGCTGCAGTGATCTGTTTAGGAGGCGTGGTTGTGCATAATTCAGCCCGTGTAGGAGGGAACAAGATAGATGAAGCGATCCAGATAGCGGTACGTAAAAAATTCAGCCTGATTATTGGGGAAAACCAAGCTGAAGAGATTAAAATCAAAGTAGGCTCAGCCACCCCGGTTAAAAACAGCGAGAATAGGTCGCTTCAGGTACGCGGGCGGGATTCTGTTACCGGCCTGCCAAAAACTTTTACTTTAACCTCCCTCGAGGTGACTGAAATGATTGAACCGGTGGTCCAAAAGATTGTGGCGGCTGTCAAGGCAGTTCTCGAACAAACCCCACCCGAGCTTGCCTCGGATATTATAGATAAAGGGATTGTTATGTCGGGAGGGACCTCAATGCTTTTAAACCTGGACAAGCTGATGACAGAGGCTACAGGCGTCCCCTGCCATGTAGCGGAAAACCCATTGATGTGCGTGGCATATGGCACAGGAATGGCCCTAGAAAATCTCGATCTCTATAAACGTTCTGTAAGTAAAAAATAAATTGACCTAATTAACCTAATTGACCTAATATCTAAATAAATCCCAATTACCCAATGACCAAATTTTAGACATTTTCCAGTTTTGTCATTGCTTAGGTTAATTAGAAATTAGAAATTAGAAATTTATGAACATTGGCTTTGACGGCTCCCGGGCATTTATAGGCAATAAAACAGGGACAGAAAATTATTCCTACCAGATATTAAAACACCTAGTCCAAATAGATCAAAATAATAGGTATTATATCTATACCCGCCCTGTAGGGGCGGTTCACGAACCGCCCTTGTTTCAGGCGCACCGTGGTGCGCCCCTACAATTTATTACCATTCCCTTCCCCAGGTTATGGACCCAAGCCGGGCTTGCCCAGCAAACCTTCCGGGATAAACTGGATGTCCTGTTTATCCCGGCCCACACTATCCCCTTAGTCAGAAGGCCGGGTCTAAAAACCGTAGTCACTGTCCATGATTTAGGGGCGCAGTACCTTCCAAAAACCCACCAGGTAAAACAAAGGCTTTACCTAAACTTTATGACACACAGGCAGCTTAAATCCGCCACCCATATTATTGCAGTGTCCCAGGCTACTAAAGATGACTTAGTAAAAAAAGTCGGCATACCAAAAGAAAAAATTTCAGTGGTGTATGAGGGGTACGATAAAGAAAAGTTCAAAGTTCAAAACTCAAAGTTCAAAGTTAATCAAACTATTAAGCAATATAATTTAACATATCATGATTATTTCTTGTTTGTGGGAACAATCCAACCGAGGAAGAATTTAGAAAGGCTCATAAGAGCTTACCGACTACAGCTTACAGACTACAGCCAGTCAAAGAAAGCAGTCAGCGGTAGTCAGTCAGCAGTAAGCAACCTGCCAAAACTTGTTCTGGCGGGCGGAAAAGGCTGGTTATCAGACGAGATTTATGGGTTACCCAAAAAGCTTGGGATAGAAGAACATGTCAAGTTTTTAGGCTATGTGCCGGATGAGGATCTTCCTGCCCTTTACTCCGGGGCAAAAGCTTTCCTCTTCCCTTCCCTTTTTGAAGGCTTTGGACTGCCGATTTTAGAAGCTATGGCTTGTGGCTGCCCTGTTTTAACTGCCAACACATCTTCTCTCCCCGAAGTTGCCGGCAAAGCAGCCCTCCTGGTTAATCCGTACTCTGTAGATGACATAACCCAGGGAATTGCCAAACTAACTATGAACCATGAACTACGAACCAAACTTACCAACCTGGGTCTTGAGCAAGTTAAAAAATTCTCCTGGGAAAAAGCAGCCCAAGAAACCCTGGCTGTCTTGGAAAAAGTTTCTAAAACAAAATAATCTTTTTATATGCGTCTTTGGTGGCAAGGACGCCCAAAGCCACTTTGACGGGAAGTCGACCTAAATTTTATTTGTTGTCTAGCGGGGGAAAGTTTGCCCCCTCCGGCAGAGCCGGACCTCCCCCTACTGTCAACTGCAGAAAATTTTTAACGGTCTTTGTTCCAGTCAAAGAGTATAAAGTTGCTCGCTTGGAACAAAGGGCGTAAAGCGAGCGAGGGATTTACACCAGGGGGAGCCTGCATTTATGGCAGAGGGGGTGCCATCCCCCGGTAAGAAATCCTGAGCGAGTAGCCCAACTTCCCTGCGAGCAGAGTTTTCCCACGCTTTTGCGGTCAAAAGCGTGAACATATTTTTCCTAGGAACCTTCCTAGGAATTGAGGCTGGAAAATAGTTGACAAATTATCCCCTATCTGTAACTATTATATATAGAAAGTTTTTTCTCATAAATAAATGACTGCTAAGCCTAAAAAAAGCTTAAGCAGACGGACAATTACTGCCCCCAAGGCAGGTTTTTCGCACCTTCTTTCTATTGGCCGGGCAGCCCAATTTTTAGGGGTTTCAGTTGATACCCTCCGCAATTGGGAAGAGCAAGGTAGGATTTCCCCCCAAAGGTCCGAAACTGGAATCAGAAGATATAGCCTAAGCCAGCTAAAGAAGACCCAAAAATCCAGAGATGCTATCCCTTCAGCCGCTCGCAATGACAGGTTACCCGAACCAGAAATTATTACCATCAGTTCATATCCAGCCAGTCATACCCTACCAAAATATATCAAGATTGTGAGTTTCTCCATTGTTGGGGCTTTGGCTACTGCCATTCTCCTTACTACCCTTATCACCACAGGTTACCTGGTCAAACCTGAGGGAACTAAGGATTTATTTGCTAATAGCTTACCCGCTTCGACTCAGCGAGGCGAGCAGACTACCCGCCAGAGCCAGGAACAGATCCTGGGTATAAACCAGATAGAATCTCCGGCCGTAAGCAGTCAGCTGTCAGCCGTAGTCTCTACCCTCCTTTCCCCTTTTAACTCCTTAGCCCAAGCTATAATCCAAACCGTCAGGCCCGAGACTGCCAAAGAGTTAGGGATTTACCAAAAGAGTGCCAATGACCGTTTCAACCAAAATGAGCAGGCAGTCCTGAACTTAAATGATAAAATTAATCAGTTACAAAGGGTGATTGCTAACGCTCCTGCTCCTACCCTGCCAACCCTTCGACCCTTCGGCTTTGCTCAAGGCTCAGGGCAAGCCGGGAAAAGGTTGGTTTTGGAGGATGCCTTCATCGGGGAAGCTATCTTAGACATCGGCGGCAAGGTCTATCCCACTGCTTCCTTTGTCGGGTCCCTTGGCACCTCTGACCGGCTCTTTGGAGGACTTTACACAAGCCAAGCCAATATCTTAGGCTCGGTCGTTTTAGGCAATACATCTTCAGATACAGTTAAAATTATCGGCAGGTTAAATAATGACCTAATCCCCTCAGGCAACGGCGACCAGTCTTTAGGTGACGGTGACCATTACTTCAAAAATGGTTACATTAACAAAGTAACAGGTTCAACAGGAGGAATAACTTCTTTTACCACCCAAAACTTAACTGTTGATTCAACAACTGCCTTTGCATCCCATTTAACCCCCACAGTTGCCAATACCTATGACATTGGCTCATCCTCTTTAACCTGGAGAAGTCTATACCTTGGGACAAATGCTACCATTGGAGGTGATGCTGCCATAAACGGCGGGGATCTAACCACTACCTCTACTACTTTTAATTTATTAAACACCACTGCCACTACTTTAAATATTGGCGGTGCTGCCACTTCGATTTCGCTCGGTGCAAGCACCGGTACTACCACTATCAATAACAATCTATCGGTTACAGGATCAACATCCCTTGGTTCCCCCCTACTTCTTTCTGATGGTTCGGCCCCTACCCCGGCTCTCGCTTTTACTAATGACACAAACTCCGGGCTGTACAGACTGGCAGCCGACACCATCTCTCTTATTACCGGCGGTTCTGCCACCAAGGGGTTAACCGTTGACTCAAACGGCAATGTAGGGATAGGTACCACTGCTCCAACCCAACTTTTGGCTGTCGGTTCCACTTCCCAGTTTAATGTCTCCTCGGCAGGGGCAGTGGTAGCTGTGGGATTAAACTCCGGTTCAGGGTTAATCCAGGGGACAGGAGGGTTGACTTTAACAGGGGCTACCAGCATTAATGCCTCAGGTTCTAATGCTACCGACATTGGGACAGGTACTAACTCAGGGACTATTACCATTGGTAATGCCTCAACAGGTGACCTGGCTCTAAATGATGCCCAGTGGTCTGTGACAGGTCCAGGGGCAGCCACCTTCTCATCAGGTACCTTTAATGGCAATATAGATATGACCTCAGACCTCATTTTAAACATTGGTGATACAGGGACTGACTTTACCTCAGGTGGTGGTTTGACCTTGGCCGGGCTTTTAACTGTCAATGATGACCTGGATATAAACCTGGCTGGAGGGGAAAATGTCAATATTACCGCCTCCGCAGCCTCAACTGCCGACCTTGTGGTAATTACCAACTCCGGCCAAGCTTCAGCTACCACTGGGGTGGATGGACTACAAATTACCTTTGGCTCCTCTAACGCTTCCGGCAATATAATAGACCTGACCCCCTCATATGCCGGAGGGATTGGCGATACTTTAACCTACACCGTTTTAGATATTGACGCTTTCTCCCCCACCAACGCTGCCGGGACAGATACCATCCTGGGCATATCCTTTGGTGACTTAACCGATCCCGGGGCCACTATCACCTCCAAGGGGATCCTCTTCGGAACAGGCTGGGACACTGATATTGATGCCACCACCTCCCTGGAGATAGCTATTGGGGGAACTAATGAGCTAACCCTAACCGCCACTGCCCTTTCCCCCTCAACTGACTCCGGGCTTGACCTTGGTTCTTCAACCTCCCAATTTGCCGACCTTTATTTAGACGGAGGAAATATCAATTTGGACAACCTTACCGATGTGGATATTGACAACGACCTAGCCAGCTCCTTCACCATATCCGAGGGAACCAGCAATTTCCTGAACATCAAGACTACTGCGACTGATGCCATGGAGTTTGGCAACACCACCACCAACCCAACCTTTGGGTTTTTGGGAACAGGAGCCGTAACCATAGGAGGCGGCGGAGACGGAGTCGATTCTTTGATACTCACAGACGGAGACATCCTGCTTTCTGACGGAGACTTTGACCTGTCAGGAGGAGACTTTAACGTTACATTAGACGACCAGGACGTCTTTAACCTTGTAGGCACCGCAGCCTCTTCCACCGCAGGCAACGGAGCTGCGGCAGCAAACATCTTGACCATCACCGGCCCTGCAGGCCAGGCAAGCACAGGAGTCACAGGCCAGACAGGAGGAGTGGGAGCTGCGGCTTCCCTTACAGGAGGAGTTGGAGGAGCAGTGGCCGGGGCATCAGGTATTGGCGGGGTAGGAGGAGGATTAACCTTGGCAGGAGGTGCAGGCGGGGCAGGGGCAGCTACAGGAGGTGCAGGCGGGGCAATCGGTATTACCTCAGGAGCAGCCGGAACAGGCGGCAATGCCAATGGGGGGACACTAACCTTAAATTCAGGGGCACCAACCGGCTCAGGCACATCAACCATTAACCTGGGTTCTTCAAATACCACTAACCTAAATATAGGCACGGCAGCCGTAGCAGATACCATCACCATTGGCAATAATACCACCTCAACTTCCCTGGCCTTAACCTCCGGCACCGGTTCCCAAACCTTTACCTCCTCTGTTGCTACCACCGGAACCACTACCTCTTCCTTTGTCTTTAACGCTTCTTCCCTTAGTTCGGGAACCGCCCTCTACTTAACTTCAACCTCCACTTCAGGCAAATTACTTGATCTAAACATATCAAACACTACTGGAACTATCACAAATCTGGCTTACGGGGCAGCTGCCAACCAAGGGGCAGGGGCCTTAACCGGACTCTCCTTAAACCTAAATACCAATTTAACTGCCCCCGCGGCCGGTCAAAATATTACAGGATATGACCTCCAGTTGCCAACTGCCTCAACCACCAGTAACACTACTACTTATACAGGCTTTAACCTGGGGACAGCGGGGGCCATCACCAACGCCACGGCCGGGTCTTTTGCCTTTAGAGGGGCCAGCCT
>Ga0155164_103_pt1 | contig 51759 bp, 56 predicted proteins | sample RifCSPhighO2_01_FD_106132 | JGI IMG/M metagenome (GOLD analysis project Ga0155164, IMG submission 106132) | Candidatus Daviesbacteria bacterium RIFCSPHIGHO2_01_FULL_43_17 | reverse complement strand
GGTTTATCTCAAAAGATGTAGCAATTTTAAATGAGGTGCCTCAGGGGGCATATGTCCAGGAAGTGATACAAGGGTCTGCCGCCGAAAAGGCAGAGCTTCAGGCAGGGGATATTATTACTAAAATTGACGGCCAAACGGTGGATTCTGAGAAAAGGATTTCGGATGCTATTACAAATAAAAAGATTGGGGATAGGTTGGAATTAGTTGTTTGGAATGACGGGAAAGAAAGGAACTTGACTGCCACTTTACAAGAACTGCCAAATCAATAGCGCACTATCTCCTACTTGATAAATATACAATATAGAAGTAAGTTTTAGAGAACTCTTTTTTAAGAGGTAAATTGCCTTTTTGATTTCATGTTAGAAGGAAGCAGAAATACAGAAACAGCGCTTTTGGAAGCTCCGATCATGGAGGTTGATTCTGATGGTAATGGGAACGATATAGGTTTGCAAGAAGAGGTTGTACCAGAGAATGCTTGGGAAAAAGAGATTATCGGATGGGCAAAAGGAAGAAAAAGTCTCTGGAAGTGCATTGAACTTCGTGACAGGAATTTTTTAGACCTCTGCTATTTGCAAGATCTCGATTTGGGAGTTGTATCAAGGCAGTTATCACATATTTTCCGGGTGCCATCCACACAGATCTTAGGGGTTGTTGATGCCTCGTTTTCCAAAATAGCTCAAGCTTGGGAACGCGACTTTGAAAAGAAAAATACACTGCTTCCTGTAGCTAAGGAATTAGCCGTAGATAATCAGGATGGGGAAGATGTAGATATAGAAGATCCGGTTAAAATGTACCTGCATGAAATAGGTGGAAAACCGTTGTTGAGCGCGCAGCAGGAAAGAGAATATGGCAGAATTATCTTGGAAGCCCAATCAGTTGTTGATAATTCTTCCTCCTTTACTCCGAGAGAGGTGGCAGAGGCCAAAAAACAAATGACAGAAGCAAGCCATGCTTTTACTGAAGCTAACCTGAGATTAGTGGTTTCTGTTGCTAAAAAGTATATAGGAATTGGCATGGAGTTTTTAGACCTAATAAGTGAGGGGAATATCGGTTTAATAAGAGCTGTTGAGAAATACGATTACAGGAAAGGTTTTAAGTTTTCCACTTATGCGACTTGGTGGATTAGGCAGGCCATAACTAGGGCTGTGGCAGACAAGGTTAGAATGATCAGGGTACCAGTACATATGCACGAGACAATAAACAAATTTAACCGTGCCGAAAAGGGTTTAATGCAACAATTAGGCAGAGAACCGACGGAAGAGGAGTTGGCGCGAGAAATAGGTATTACTGTAAAGCAGGTACTTGGCATTATTAAGGCTAAAGAGCAGCCTGTTTCTTTGGATGGCCCGGTAGGAGATGAAGAAGATGAATCTACTCTCGGGGATTTTATACCTGACCGTGGTCCTTCTGTACTTGACCAAGCAGTTGAGGAGACTTTAAAAGCGGACATTAGGTTTGCTCTGTCAACGCTTGCTCCGCGTGAGCGGAGGGTATTGGAGCTTCGTTTTGGTTTAGGAGACGGAAGGCCAAGAACTTTGGAAGATATTGGTAGGGAATTTGCGTTAACGCGGGAGAGGATTAGACAGATTGAAAATAAAGCTATACGGAAGCTTAAGCATCCATCCAGGTCCGAAAGGCTTAGAGGGTATTTGGAATGGGAATGAAAACCAACTGGTGGGTAGTTGACAAGATGCAAAGACAAGAGTTATATAGTAAATCATTATGAGTCAGGAAGCTAAAAGACCTGAATCTAGCGGTGAAGGTAATAACCATTCTTTAGAAGTACTGTTTTCTGCGCTGGAAAAAGGTTTGGCTGGGCGTGCATATATGCGAAGTGCTGAATTATTGGCATGTTTGCAAGTTGGAGATTGGGAGGGGGCTGCAAAGCATTTGAGCTGGATAAACCGCGTAATGGACTTTCGTAACCAGGCCAGAGAAATAATAGAGGATGGGGGAGAAGAACCGGCGGTTGCTAAACTGAAGCCAACTGATACACCAACAGAGCAGGTTGTGATAAAAAAAGATGGGAAAGAATCAGCCAGTAGTTTACCAAAAGAAAGGGCAGTTAAAGACCTGGGTAAAAGGGAGTTGGGGGCTGTCAGGGCCTTATTGGCGCTTGATGAGACAAAGACTGGGTTTTTATATCCTGGTATTGAAGAAGACTGGAAGCCAGTGGCAAGAGTAGTATTTGAAGGGGATGTTGATAGTGTTGGAGCAGTTGAGAGGATCACTGTTCACAGGGCAGTTCAAAGTCTTATTGATAAGTTACCAAAGTTGGAGAAGGCAGACCAGCAAGCTGACTCCGGACATTATGAACGCTATCGGCAACTTATGGAAGAGTTGCGACAAGAGGAGGTATACAAAAAGCTTAAAGCTTCGACTTTGGTAAGGTTAATGAGAAGAGATCGGGCTTTGCCGGATATTCCACAAAAAAAAGTTGGCGAAAAAAAATCTGAAGTTCAGGATAGGCCAGTGAAAAACCCCGAACCTGTTACGGAGTCTGGGAAGGGAGTAGTAGATCCTACTAATTTTGCCCCCTTGGGGAATTTCCACCCAGAAGCGTTAGAAGGCATAAGAAGAGAAGGTGGTTCAATAGTACGTATTCATGATCTTCGTGACCGGCAGGCAATGATTGCCTTTGTACCCTTTCAACTTAATGCAGAAAAAAGCGGGTTTCGTTATCAAAACTTAGAAGAATCACTTGAGGATGTTTTTCAGGATAAACTGGAACAGTGTGGAGATGATCAGAAACAAAAAACACGCATGAAGGGGATGTATTCTTGTAACGCCCGTGAGAGTTTTTACTCAGTTGACCGTAAGTTACTGGCCTTGATAGAGCTTGAAGGCGCTGGCCGATTTGATGAGGTTTTAGCTCTTTCTCCACGTCTAGGGGGATTTATTAGAGATGTTAGAGAATATGAGGGAGGGATTTATTCCACCTTAAATTTGACGGATCTTAGAAAAGTTTACCGGCGGGAGATTACTGCGGAGGAAATGTTGCAGCAAGGTTGTAAGGATTTACTGCCTATGGAACCAGATACCAACAATCATGAGAACGGACTAAAAAATTATGCATTAACTCCTGCTGAGGTCTATCAGCTAGCGTCAGTCCTTATTTCACAGTTGCCAGAAGATTCAGGGATAAAGATAGATGGTAAAGCTTATAAAAAACTGGAAGACCTTGTTCGTCTTACAGATATCGAGGCAATATCCGATCAACTAGGTCCGAATTCGATGCAATGTGTGATAGGAAAAATGAGATTACTTTTAGATCCGCAAGGAAAAGAAAGGTTATTTACGGATAATATGGGTAAAGATGGAGAAGTAACCTTAGCTCAGATCGCGATTATGTGTTTGGCGGCGGAAAGTTCTAGAAGTTTAGAACTTCTAATTAGTGGTTTAGAGAAACAGACGAAATAGTCAGTATCCTTTGCTTGTGAGCCAAGTCGGTTTTGACTTCAACTTTAGCTTGGGGAAAATTTTTTTGCGCCTCATTTATGGCCAGTTCACCATGGGTGTAGTCAACTTCCCCCACGAAAATTTTCAATTTTCTGCCTTCGCCAAGGCTTCGGCGGGCAAGCCAATTTTTTTCCTTGAGTTGCTGGAAAAGCTTTCTGTAAAGGTCAAAGCCATCAGGTCCGCCGTCTAATGCAACATGGGACTCAAAGTCCTTAACTGAAGAATCAAGGTAAGGGATACGTTCGCTGGGAATGTAAGGCAGGTTGGTGACGATAACTAAATTATCATCCTGAGTGAAACGAAGGATCTCGGTGTGAGATTCTTCACTGCGTTCAGAATGACAAAATGAATGGAGCAGGTCGCTTTTGAGAAAGGTGATTTGGTCTTCAACCCCATGCAGTTTGGCATTTTGTTTAGCTACTTCCAAGGCTTCAGCAGATATATCAGAGGCAATGAAAGTCACACCTCCGATGTGCGATAAGTTTTTAGCCAGGGAGATGATGATGTTGCCCGAGCCAGTTCCTACATCCAGAATGGTCGAAGATTGCTTCGCTTCGCCCGCAATGACACTTCGACTACGCCCAGTGCAGGCGTCATTATGAGGAGATTGCGACGCCGCGGCAATCTCTTTTACAAACTGAATTACTTCGTCAACCAAAAGTTCTGTTTCCGGGCGGGGGATTAAGACATCGGGAGTAACTCTAAAGCGAAGTTTGTAAAATTCAGCATAACCCTGTAAGTATTGCTTGGGTTTATTTGTTGTGCTCATCGGTTTAAGGCCAGGCCTTGCTGTACAGCAAGGCCTGGCCTTTGTTCTTATTTCTGGTCTGCTTCATGCAAGGCTTTTATTATTGGTTCCAGGTTCCCTTCCAGGATCCCTTCAAGGTTATACCAGGATTTGCCTATCCTGTGGTCAGTAATCCTATTTTGGGGGAAGTTATAAGTCCTAATCTTTTCACTTCTGTCACCCATTCCTACAGAGAGCTTTCTTTGTTCGGTGATAGAGCTTAACCTCTCCCTTTCCTGCATTTCCCAAAGTTTGGCCCTAAGGAGAGCCATGGCATTTTCCCTGTTTTGAAGCTGTGAACGTTCTGTCTGGGCGGTGACGACAAGCCCGGTGGGAATGTGTTTTATCCTCACGGCAGTGTTTACTTTGTTGACATTTTGGCCACCTGCCCCTCCGGAGCGGTAAGCCTCAAATTCAATATCGGCCGGGTTAATAAACACCTCGGAAGCATTTACCTCCGGTAAAACGGCAATTGTGGCCGTGGAGGTGTGGATCCTGCCTCCGGATTCGGTTTTTGGTACCCGTTGTACCCGGTGCACCCCTGACTCGTATTTAAGGCAGGAGTAGGCGCCTTTACCGGTAATCTTTAAGACTAACTCCTTAATTTGGCCGATTTTTCCTTCCGAACGGTCCAACTCTTCAATTTTGAAGCCCTGGTTTTGGGCAAACCGGGTATACATCCTTAGTAAGTCATTACCAAAAAGCCCGGCCTCATCACCTCCGGCAGCTGAGCGGATCTCCAAAATAGCCACATTAGGATTAACCTCATCTTCGTATTCATCCGGTTCTTCATCCGCAGAAGACATGGGGGTAGCGGCAGACTGTCCAAGTTCCTGTTTTTGTTTTTCCAGCTCCTCGATTTCCAGCCGCGCAAGGTCTGCGAGAGTAGGATCGGACAAAAGCCTGCTTGTATCGGCAATCTTTTTATCTATTTCGTTTAGTTGTTGCTGGATATAATCGTCCATCTAAGAAGCGGCGCTTTTGCGGGCTTGCATAAGAAGGTCTTTTAAGGTTGGCTTATCAGAGTGCTCTTTTTGGACTTTGGCAGCCCGGTTCTCTAAGATTTTAGCCCTCTCGGCTTGTTTGGCTTTGGCAGTCTCTAAAGATTTACCGAACTTTTCTACCTGTCCCTGGGTATCAACGAACTTTTGCTGGCCGGTATAAAAAGGATGGCAAGCAGAACAAATTTCAACGCGGATTGTAGGTTGTGTTGAACCTGTGGTAAAGGCGTTACCACAAACACAGCTCACTTTAGCATCAGGATACCAGGTCGGATGAATATTGGCTTTCATAGCAGGAGATAGTATAACAAAAGCCGAAGCAAATCTCAAAGGGTGAATTGGTACTGAGGAATAAATTAACCTAATTAACCTAATTGGTCTAATTTTATAAATTAGGGTATTGGTGTTTGTTTAGATATTAGAAATTAGTAATTAGAAATTTATTTATACTCGGTGTGCCCGGTGGTGCTTATGGTCTTTTTTAAGTAACGTGCTCCAGTAAACCCCGATGGCAATTAAAAGCCCCCCGATAATAAATGAAAATTGCAGGCTTTCACCCAAGATTAAAACTGCCAGGGTTGTGGCAATTGGGGGCTCAATGTAATGGAAAAGGTCGGCCTGAATTATCCCTATTTTGGCAAGTCCCCATTCAAAGAGGAAGTAAGCACAAATTGAAGAGGCAATAGTAATGAATAACAACCCAAATATCCCAAGCCAGGTGACCTGGGAAGGCCAGCCGGGGTTTTGTAGGTATTCGTTTATGGCAGGTAAAAGGAAGGTGATAACCCCTGTCCCAAACATGATAGTGGTGATAGTTAAGGATGAGTATTTTTTAAGCATCCTGCGGGACAAAACAGCCCCGGCTACCCAGGAGATTGAAGCTAAAATTATTAGTATGTCACCGATGATAACTTCCGGAAGGATCTGTTCCCCAAAAACTAGGGTGGGAAGCCCAATGACAAGTATGGCTCCCAAAAGGCCCAGGGCAATACCGGCAAGGTTTACAATATAAACTTTTTCTTTAAAAAATGTCCAGCCTAAAAGGACGGAAATAACAGGAATGATCATAGTTAAAACAGAGGCGGAGGTAACATTGGTACGGAGTAACCCGGTATAAAAAAAGGAGATGTTTAAAGTTACCATTAAGGCCCCGATGGCAAAAAGCCAGGGTAAATCCTCTTTTTGGATCTCGATTTTATTTTTCTCGGTAAAAAGGAAAGGGGCAATTAAAAGGGTGGCCAGGGCAAAACGGAGGAATGCCAAAGACATAGGTGGAAACTCCTGCAGGGTTAATTTTGCTATGACAAAGGTAAAACCCCAAACAATGTGGGCAATAATAATCGCTGCGTATGGCCAACTCTTAGTGAAAATTCCCGATGCCATGCCCTTTTAGGATGACAGCTTAGAGGCTAGTTCGTCAAGGGGAAAGGTCTTCTGAGTCTTATCCGTTAAGTTCTTCAAAGTTACAGTACCTTTTTCTGCTTCTTCCGGGCCGATGATGAGAACATAAGGGATCCCTTTTTGGTCAGCATATTTTAATTGTTTGTCCAACTTGCTTTCCGGGTCCAGCCAAACCTCGGTATTAATATTCCCTGAGCGCAAGAGGGAACCTATCTCTAAAGATTTATCCAATAAATCCGGTGAAAAAACCGTCACTAAAACTTTAGCTGAGGAGGATAACTTTGGTAATAACTGTAATTCTGACATCACCTCCACGATTCGGTCAAAACCGAAGGAGATTCCCACTGCCGGAGTATCTACCCCGGAATACCGGCCGATCAGTTTATCAAATCTACCACCACCGGCTAAAGAATTATTGCTTTCAGGAGTAACTAACTCAAAAACAGTACTGGTGTAATAGTCCAAACCTCTGGCAAGAGTAGGAGAAAACTTAAAATCTTCCCCCTCCTTAAAACCCATTTGCTCCAGGAACTGAAAGATTTGCCTCAAGTTCTCATTAGGCTGCTTCACTCTAATACTGTCTAGTATCATAGTGGCGTCATTTTTTGGCAGTCCTTTGGAAACTAATTCTTCAATAACCCCGTCTTCTCCAATCTTTTTTAATTTATCAATAGCAGAAACGTATTTGCTCTCCAGGTTACCAAAGTTTGTCCGGTCGTTGATTTCCATAAAGGAGCTTTGGAAACCGAGATTTTTAGCAACGCTTAGAGCACAGGCAATAATCTCGGCGTCAGAAAGAGGGGAGGAAGAACCCACATTATCGATGTCGCATTGCAGAAACTCTCTGAACCTGCCTTTTTGTGGGTTTTCTCCCCGCCAAACAGGTTGGATTTGGTATCTTTTGAAAGGTTTGGGCAAATCAGGGTATTGGGCGGCTACTCGGGCTAAGGGTACGGTCTGGTCATACCTTAAGGCAACCTTGTCTCCACCTTTTGTCTCAAATTCATAAATCAGCTTTTCTTCCTCGCCATACTTACCATTTAAAGTCTCGGCAAATTCTAAGGCCGGGGTTTCTAAGGGCTCAAAGCCAAAAAGGCGGAAGGTTTCAATAATTTTTCCTACCACAAACTGCCGGGCATTGGCTTGCTCCGGTAAAAAATCCCTAAATCCTTTTGGTGTTGATGTATTAATTTGGCCCATCCTGAGGGTATTATCGCATAAAAACAGACGATAGGGTAGTTACACCATAAAAAATTAGTGCTTGACAAACAAACAGAGGTGGGAATAAGATAGTTACCAAGCAGTTAGGTTTTACCTTACTGAAGAAGAAGGTTGGAGTTCAGGCGAACTTCAAATAGCCTTCTTATTTTTGAAGGAACAAGTTTTCGATACCAAATCCGGCATAGGCGCCGGATTAAGTTTAGAAACACCTGACAACAGGTTCTTTGCACATTACAATTTTTGGTAGTTCTCCATCAGTGGACGGGGTACAATCTGTACCAGAGTGGCCTAAGTGCCATAAAAGCCTGTATAACCAGGCCAAAACCCACGGGTGGCTAATCTACATACAATTAAATACCGCACTTCGCGGAAAATCGGTAAGTTTGGGTTGTAGTCGAAAACCCGAAGTTGTCGGTAGACAAAGATGGTCCTGAGACTTGCATAACCCAGGTGTGATGGTTGTTACCTCGGTACGTAAGGAGGATTGGGATGACAACAGGTCTTCCCCCTTGACGTAGATGGTTCCCAAAAACCAAGTCCCGCCAACCTCAAACCATCTTCGGAAGTCCGTGAGCGGAGCAAAGCGACCTGATGGCGTCAGGCTTGCCGTTTAGTGGCTAAATTAGACTAAGGGTCTAGCCCAAGCGGTATTGCCTACCAGGGGGTGTGTTTTGTGTCGTGCGCCATGACACATACTTGATTAAGTTCAAGAAAAACACACCCCCGTCAACCCTTTTAAAATCCAGTTCAGAGTTACTCATATTTGTGGACAATCCTCATCATCATTTCTTTCCTATTTAATTTTGGGGCTTTTATAGCCTGAGATTTTTTACTTTCCCCTGAAGTTTTTGTATATCTTTCCTGCGAGACCTTTAGTATTTTCCCCATGTTTTGGTTCCTGTTATCCGGCAGGGGTAAGCTTTGGGCTAAAAAGGGTGAACAGGTTAACCCTTCAATGGCCATTTTAATAATTACCTGATAGTTGCCCAAAGAAAGCAGGTCCTTTTCTGTAAACCTTTCCCCAAACTCCCTGGCCATAAATGGGGTATCTTCTGCACCGATAATAAAAGAGAGCATTGTCCCGGCGTTGCCGAAAATTGCCGACCTTACTTCCTCCATAATTTGGGCGATATATTGGTTGGCTAGAATTAAATTCAGCCTGTATTTTCTCGCCTCAGAAAGAATCTTAATAAAGGTTGAGGTGGCAAAGTTTTGGAACTCATCGACGTAAAGGTAAAAATCCGCCCGTTCCTCTTCAGCGATCGATACCCTGTTCATGGCTGCCAGTTGGATTTTAGTGATGATCATAGCACCTAGAAGGGCCGAGTTATCCTCTCCGATCCGGCCTTGGGAAAGGTTTAAGATAAGGATTTTTCTTTTATTCATAATTTCCTCCAGGTTGACTGTAGATTTTGGGGAGCCGATGATGTTGCGGATTGTGGGGGAGGAGATAAATTGTCCCACCTTGTTTAAGATCGGGGAGATTGCCTCATTGCGCATGCTTTCGGACATCTTCTCAAATTCGTTAAGCCAGAAGCTTTTTAAGACAGGGTCTTTTAACTCTTCCACCACCTTTTTGCGGAATTTAGCATTTGCCAAAATTTCCGGGACCATAAGCAGGGTAGCGTTAGGGACTTCAAGAAGGGTTAATATGGTATTTCGCAGGATGTATTCCAGCCTTGGCCCCCAGGAGTTGGCATAGAGTTTATGGAAGATTGCCACAATGCCCGAGGCCACGAGTTCCTTTTCAGCAGGGTTTGAGACCTCGAGCGGGTTTAAGTGGAAGGGGTGGTCAACATCGGCCGGGTTTAGGTATGCCACATCATTTACCCTATAGGAAGGGATATAGTTTAGTAAAATTTCTGAAAGGTCCCCGTGCGGGTCAATGACTGCCACCCCCTCGCGGTTTCTAATGTCGTTTATAACCATGTTGGCAATCAGGGTTGATTTACCGGTGCCGGTTTTTCCGATGATGTAAACATGTTTGCGCCGGTCAACTTTTCTAATGCCGAAAACTGTGGCCCGGTTTTTAAACTCGCATCTGCCCATAAAGTTAATCCGGGACTTTTCCTCATCTGTTAAGCCCAAAGCCACTGGGAGGTTATCCGGCGGGTCGGAAAGGATTGTTTTACTCCAGGAGATATTTTTAATGTTGGCAAGCTTTAGGCCCGGGAAGTGGAATAGGGTGGCAATTTCCAAAAGGTTTAAGATTTCATTGCCGGAAATGTAAGAAGCATCACGGTTTAGGATGACCCGGGCCAGCTTCTTCTTTTGCCAGAAGGTGGGTTGTGTTAGGCCCAGGCTGTTGCCGGCAGGATTGTTAAAGGCAGTAAAGGTGGCGGTGATAAGGCTGGCCAGTGTCGGATTGGGACTTTTACATAAAATCCTAATTCCTACTTTAAATCCGGAGTGGGAGATTTTCTCGGTGATCTCCTTAGAGTAGGCAGAGTAAGCGGAAGGTGCCGATGTGCCTTCGGAATCCTTAACCTTAGGTTCAAGTGCTTTGCGCCCGGTTGACTGCCAGCTTTGGCCTATGGGGATAAGTAAAAATTGGATCAAACAGACATCCTCAGGCCCTAATTTGGAAAGCATTCCTAAAGGGGAAGAGAGAGGGTCAACCTCTTTAAAATCCTGGTAAGTGCGTAGGGGGAAAAACCGGTTGCTGGTCAGCTTCATTTGGGTAACGGAAAGTTTGTCCAGATTGCTGAACATCCCGTTAAACTTTTCCGCATCTACCGGAGAAACTAGTGCCCTGGGATATTGGGAAAACAACTGGCTTTCTACAAATGCCTGGTAGGTTTTTGGCAGGGTTAGGTAGAAGTGGATTGCCTGGTCAAAAACGGCAATCTCCAAAGAGAGCGGGCTTTCCTTTTTACCGAAAAAAGAAGAGGGTGTTTTAACATTGGCCAGGCTCCCAAGGAACTGGACCATCGCCTCAGGCGTCTCTTCCCCTGTGCGGGGAGTCCTAATCTCCAGGATAATAAAGTCCTTCATGGGTTAATTTTACTACTTTTTTAGGCCTGATGAGGTGGCAGACTTGACCGGGCGGGGAGAGGCCGAATACGGGAGAATGTAAACGAAGCGGGTTTTCAAGGTTTTAGTGGGAGAGCTTTCCCCTACGGCTATGACCGGTTTGTTAAGCCTGATATCATCTAAACCGCTTTCTGATTTCCCCATTTTATAAAGAGTCTCTTTGTTTATTAAAAGGGAGATATTTTGTCCCTCCTTATTTTGGATAACAATCGTACTGTCATCGACGCTTGTAACCGTGCCGTAAATTACCTGTTTTAAAGCAGAGGGGGAAGCTGTTTTTATCACTTTTTTAGCTGTTAAAACCGCAGTATCGTCAATGTCGCCCAGGGCAAGGATATAGTCATCGGTGGTCAAGTCTTTGATACTTTGTTTGCTTACTTTACCGGTGGACGGATTTTGAGTTTGGTATACCGTATACTCGTTAAGGTTAATAATCTTGGATCCTTGGGAAGTTGCCAGCGTCAGGGAGTTTGCAGACTTGGATTTTATAAAACCGGTATAAACCTTGTTTTGTAATTTCCTGCCTATCTCCTGTTTTATTTTGGCTGCCTTTGAGGCAATCTCAACCTGGAGGGCCTGAAGTTTTGTTCTGGCCTCGGCGGAAGGGGTGGAGTCGGCAGCAAAAGCAGGATTTATGAATAATGATTTATGATTTATGAATAATAACAAAAAGACAATGAAAATCTTAAATCCTAAGAACTTGCTCACAAGTTCGCAAGACCTTGCGACAGCAAGCTGTCTTAAATCGTAAATCTTAAATCTTCTCATATCTTTTCAGTTGAATAATACACTGTCCGGTTTTCACTCTTGCTGTTACCCTGGGGGTCAAAGACAGTTAAGTTTAAGTTGTTTAGCCCTTGCTTAAGTTTTAAGGTAAGGGAAAAATTACCGTCGGGTGTGGTATCTACAGCGATGTCTTTGTCTGTGGCGCTTAAAAGCACAATAGAGTTGGGTGTTGTTTTTCCCTGGATTAAGATATCCGGTTCAAAGACCAGAAGGTTTTCGTCCGGGCTCGATAAATTTAGGGTAAGGCTAACCGGCTCAGAAGTAACAGGACTTATGCCAACTTCCTGCTTTTTTAGTGTTTCCTGGTTTAAAAATAAGTATAGCCCTCCCAAAACAAGAAGGCCGGTAATAAAAATCCCCAACATGGAGATGATAAAAAACCCCGTGCCAATGCTCTTTTTTAGAGCGGGTGTATTATTATTTTTGGTGGGCAGCGGCGTTTCCATTTCTTTTTATCCTTTCTATATATTAAAGGTGTCTTGTTAGGGGGTCAAGTTATATGATAGTATAGCTATCAGCTATCAGCTATCAGCTATCAGCTATCAGCTATCAGCTATCAGCTATCAGATTAATTATTGTGTCTGAAGACTAACGACTGACTACTGACGACTAATTTATGGATATTACCTGGTACGGGCAGTCATTTTTTAAGATCAAGGGCAAAACAGCAACAGTTGTAATTGACCCATATGATCCGGAGTTTGTAGGTTTAAAATTTCCTAAAGACATTGAGGCAGATGTTGTTTTATCTACCCATCACCACAAAGACCATAATAATACCGGAGGGGTTTCAGGCAGCCCTTTAGTTATCACCGGCCCGGGGGAGTATGAGAAATCCGGTATGAGCTTTGCCGGGGTGTCGGTTTACCATGACGGGTCACAGGGTTTCGAGAGGGGGGCAAATACACTCTACCATATTTTAATTGACGGTATAAATGTCGTTCACCTCGGGGATTTAGGGCATGTTTTAACAGATGAACAGATCAGCCAGATTGAGGCTTGTGATATTTTAATGATCCCGGTAGGTTCGGTTTATACCATTGATGCGGAGGCGGCGGCAAAGGTGGTGGCACAGCTTGAACCTAAGGTTGTGATACCTATGCACTATAAAGTACCCGGTTTGAAATTTGACTTGAGTGAGGTTGATTTGTTTTTAAAAGAGATGGGAGCGGAAAATATCTCTCCTGTCCCTAAGCTGTCTGTCACAAAGGATAAGCTGCCGGAAGAGACAATGGTAGTGCTGCTCTCGAAAAGTTAAGATTTAGGATTTACGAAATACGATTTAAGCTCGCAATCTTTGCTTAAGACTGAAAGTCGCAAGCTTTGCTTATAAATATTCTTAAATCTTTAATCATTAATCGTAAATCATCATGAGTCAAGCCCAAAAATTACCGCCACAGAATATAGAAGCTGAACAGTCCCTCCTCGGGGCGCTTCTAATTGACAAAGATGCCATTATCCGTGTTGCTGAAAGTTTAAACCCTATCCACTTCTACCGCACCGAACAACACGGCAGGATTTTTGAGGCAATTTTAGAACTTTTTGAAAAAAGGGAGCCGATAGACCTTGTTACTATTACTGAGAAGTTGAAGAAGAAGGACTCTCTTGATTTGGTTGGCGGGCCGGCTTACCTTACCACCTTGGTCAACACCGTACCTACCTCGGCCCACATTGAGCATTACGCCAAGATTATTAAAGAGCATGCTATAAGAAGGAGCCTGATTGCCCAGGCAACAAGGCTGATAGAATCGGCTTATGACGAATCGGCGCCGGTAGAGGCGATCTTAGAAACAGCAGAGCAGGGGATCTTTTCTATTTCACAACAAAGTATAAAACGGGATTTTGTTGCATTAAAAGACCTGTTGACCGTCTCTTTTGACCGGCTTGACGAACTGCAGAAATCTTCAGGGAAGTTACGGGGTGTGCCAACAGGATTCCGTGACCTGGACAGTAAAACGGCCGGGTTTCAGGAGTCAAACTTAATTATCTTTGCTGCCCGCCCTGGGCAAGGGAAGACATCTTTTGTCCTAAACGTAGCTGAGTTTGTGGCGGTAAAGTTAGGGCTCCCGGTAGGCATTTTTTCTTTGGAGATGTCCCAGGAAGAGCTTGTGGACAGGATTATTGTTTCAAAGGCAGAGATTGATGCCTGGAAATTAAAAACAGGGAAGCTGGATGATGCCGATTTTGACCGGATTTCACACGCTTATGGAGAGCTTTCAGAGGCGCCGCTTTTCATTGACGATACACCCGGTGCAACAATGGCTGAGATCCGGACGAAGGCAAGAAGGCTCCAGGTTGAACACGGCCTAAAGCTTTTAATTGTGGATTACCTGCAGCTTATACACGGGCGGAATTTAGAAAATAGGGTACAGGAGGTATCTGAGATTTCCCAAGGGTTAAAGAATTTAGCAAGGGAGCTTAAGATCCCGGTTTTGGCGGTTTCCCAGCTTTCCCGGGCAGTGGAATCTCGGGGGTCGAGAAGGCCCCAACTGGCAGACCTTCGTGAGTCAGGGGCAATTGAGCAGGATGCGGATATTGTAATGTTTATCTATCGGGAAGACCCTGAGAATATGCATGATGTGACCTTGGATATCCAGAAACACAGGAATGGGCCGACGGGGGAGATGAAGCTGATGTTTGTTCCCGAACGGGTTAAGTTTTACGGGATGGAAAAACACCGCGGCAGGCCACCCAAAGAGGAGTCAGAGGCCAAAGCGGCATGAATATAGAGGATGCTGAGAGAGCATTGGGAGTGTCAAGAGTAGCGTTTCGTGAGCTGAGAAGTTGTAATGGTTTATTGATTAGGGATCGGTCATCTAGGAATACGACCTGGGTAGTTATAATAGATCCGAGCCAATCACTTTATGAGCAGCAAAAAACATTGGTGCATGAAGTTGTGCATATCAACCGTGGCATTTCATATAAGGATAAGGTGTGTGACTGGACAGATCATATAGCTGTGCGGAAGTATTTGGATGAGGATGCTAGTGTTGAGAAAGAGATGGAACAATTTTGCAAGTCTCATCCGGAGTTTGTTGAGAAGGCTTTCAGACGTTACAGGTGGCCCCAACCTTACAGAGTATATTGCCCTAGTTACTTAGATAGGAATTTGAATTTTCAAGATGTTCTTTTCTGAAGGAGTTTAATTACTTCCTCGTCGCTTACTTGGGGAAAATAATTATAGTAAGCTCCGACGGAGCCAATAAATTCTTCCGGAATTTCCAGGGCAATAAGTTCATCCACCACCGCTTTTAACTCCTGTTCCACATCTTTGGGTACAATCGGGACGGCGATAATAATTTTTTTAGGGTTTTCCCGGGTAATTTCCTGGATGGCAGCCTTTATGGTTAACCCGGTTGCAATACCGTCATCAACTATTATGGCAATTTTACCTTTGGCAGGTAGAGGCTTTTTGTTCTTGTTATAGAGTTTGTATTGCTCCTTTGCCCTTACCTTTTGCCTTTCCAACTCTTCCTGAAACCAATTCTTGTCTACTTGGGCAAGTTCTTCTTCGTCACAAACTAGTTGACTGTTTAAAGAGACTGCACAAAGGGCATACTCTGGATTATACGGATGGCCAATTTTGCGGATAATAAGGATATCCAAGGGTGCATGGAGTTTCTTGGCCACTTGGGTTGCGGTGACGACCCCTCCTTTTGGCAGGGCATAGATAATAATATCTTTGCCTTTGTATTTTTCCAGGGCTCTTGCAAGCATCTCCCCAGCCTCATTCCGGTCAGAGAAAACCATGAAATCAATATAATCTAAAAGTCGGGAAGTTGCAGTAAGTTAGACGATAAGCAAAGCTATTCTACGAATAAAATGTGCCGGGAGAGGGAGTCGAACCCTCACGGCCTTGAGGGCCAGCAGTTTTTGAGACTGCACTGTCTACCATTCCAGCACCCCGGCAATATACAGATTATACCAGAACAGCCTACACTCTTGGTACTTGAGCTAGACAAATGTCCTCCGATCGTGGTACATTTGGCTTGTATGGCTAGGCCACCAAGTAGTAAGAAGACTCTTACAAATGCAATTCTTTTAGTGTTGGAAAAATCGGTTGACGGTTACATGAGATTTGAAGATTTTATTAGTAATCCAGGATTTTACGCTTATTATGGCTGGGAATATCCGTTAAAAAAATCTGATTTCGCTAGGGCATTCAAACGTTTGAGGGAAAGAGGATTAGTTGAACTGTTAAGTGACAAAGAACTTATTTTTAGGTTGACAGACCAAGGTAGGGATAAAGCTTTATGGCAGAAGATAAAGGAGTCCAGGGACAAATGGGATGGCAAGTGGAGATTGGTGGTATGGGATATACCGGAAAAAAGAAGGGTAGCTAGGGACCTGTTAAGGTTTAAGCTTAAACAATTAGGGTTTACGCAATGGCAAAAGAGCGTATGGGCGTCAAAAATAAATTGTACAGAAGTCTTAAGAAATTTTATTAAACAGGTTGGAATAGAGGATTGGGTGATGATAATTGAGTCTGATAATATAGGAATTTAGCCAGATGTCCTCCGATCGTGGGACAAATGGATTGATAATCTAGGGGCTGGAGCCTGGGCTGGAACTTTGGTAGAATATTCAAGCTATGTTAAACGCAACTGATTTAAAAAACGGGGCTGTCTTTAAAGAAGATAACCAAATATTCCAGGTGGTCAACTACGAGCATATTAAGATGGGGCGTGGTTCAGGCACTATAAAAGTCAAAGTCAGGAATTTAAAAACAGGGTCCACCACCGAAAAATCTTTTATAACAGGAGCCAGGGTGCAAGAGGCTAATGTGGAAAAGAAAAAAGCGCAATTTCTCTATCGGGATGGGGAGACTTTCAATTTCATGGACCCAACTTCCTTTGAACAGTTTCCGCTTTCAGATTCAGTAGTAGGGGAACAGGCAAAGTTTTTAAAAGATGGTTTGGAGGTAACTTTAATAGTTTCTGAGGGTGAGGGACTAGGTTTAGAGCTTCCCAATAGCTTAGTTTATGAAATTTCAGATACCGGCCCCGGGGAGCGTGGTAATACCGTTTCCAATGTTTTTAAGGATGCGACTTTAGACAACGGTTTAATTATTAAAGTCCCGATGTTTGCCAAGATCGGGGAGAAAATAAAGGTGGATACCCGAACAGGACAGTATGTAGAGCGGGTTAAGTAGGGAGTATTGTTTAGATAAGCTTCAAAACCAAAATAATTCCTGTGACCACAACTATTTGTGTGATAATCCCGAACGGTGGTTTTGCCTTATTTTGGATCCTATGCCCAAATTCATAAATCCAGGAAAAAGGGGGAAAGTCCCATTTCAAAAACCAGTAAGGGGCCTCCAGAAGGTCCCAGACCTCTGAAACAAAGATGGCCCCGAGAAAGTATAAAAGGGGAGCCTCCTGGCCAAAAAGAATATAAGCTAAGGTTACACCTAAAGTAAGGTCGATTACACAATCCCTGAAAAGCTTCAACTTTGGTGTCTTCCGCCAGTTAAACCCGACATCCCAGTGTGGTATTAAATCAAGAAGCGGGTGGGAGATAGCGGCAAGCGGCAAGCCTATTGAGGGGTCCGGGATCGTGGCGGCGATTACTCCTCCTACTAATGCGTGGGATGTAGCTGTCATAAATAAGATACTAGATATTAGATACTAGATAGATAGTTTAGGACATGTGTCTTTGTTTCCTAACTAACATCTAGCATCTAGTTTACTAGTTACTAACTACCCAGTATAGCAACATTGGCAAGAGGGAGTCAAAATCTGGTATAGTTTATATATATTATGTATCCCGTCCTGTTGACAATTGGCCCGTTAGTAATATCCTCCCTGGGGCTTTTTTTAAGCCTGGCATTTCTTTCAGCTGTGTTTATTGCGTGGAGGCTGGCCAAGTTATATGACGTAAAAGAAGAGAAAATCTTAGATGTTGCTATGGTGACCTTTGGCGGTGGGTTTTTAGGGGCACGCCTTTATGCAGTTATCTTTAATTGGGAGGCTTTTGGGAGTTTTGAGAAAATATTGTTTGTCCAGCGTTACCCCGGCCTCTCTTTTTGGGGAGGGTTGATAGGCGGGGCTCTTGCTTTTTGGCTTTTTACCAGGGCTTTAAAGCTGCAGTTTTGGCAGGTGGCAGACTTTGCTGTCGTAGGAGTTTTGCTCGGCTTGGTCTTTGGTAATATCGGGTGCTTTTTAGGTGGTTGCGGTTATGGGGTAGTGTCTGGTCTGCCGGTTGCCTTGCCTGTGGTAGGTTTGATTGGAAAGAGGCTGCCGGTATCTTTAATAGAAAGCCTGGTTTTCCTTTGGTTATTTTTCAGCCTCTTTAAACAGGTGGTTAAATTCCACTTTGCGGGGAAAATTACGGCGGTTTTTTTAATTTGGCTTGGGATAGTGAAGTTTATGACAGAGTTTTACCGGGGTGACAGCAGACAGGTTATCTCACCGTTTTGGGTGTCATACGGGCATACCTTTGCAATTTTGGCTTTATCGGCGGGAGTGGTAATTTTTTACATCAGGTCTAAGCGGAATGTTTTGGATGATTTACATAATTTGATTAAACTGTTTTCCTCCTCAAAGAGAAGGGAAGTACTACTATCATCATGGAAAAAAAGTTGGTATAATCACAAAACGGCTTGGAAAGTAGGCTTTGGCAAAATGTCCCTGGCCATAAAGTCCTTGCCTAAAAAGTTCAGGAGAAAGCTGAATGTTAAACCTACCCCGACAAACATTAGATAAAATTACCAAAGTGCTCCTGCGCCGCCAAAGGCAGGTTGATGAACAGTTAGAGTCTATAGAAAAGGATGACCCTGTTTTGGCTCCCGGGGTGGATGAGGCTTCAGAGTCCGGGACGGATTCCTGGAAGGCGGATGTCCATGGAAGGTTGGTGGCTATAAAGAATGATTTAGGGGGGCTTTCTAAAAAAATTGCCCATGCGCTGACCAGGATTAAGATAGGGACTTATGGTAAGTGCGAAAATTGCGGTAAAGATATTGAGGCTGAAAGGCTTGAAGCTATGCCAACAGCCAACCTTTGCATCTCCTGCTCCAAGAAAACTTCTAAAAAGTAGTGCTGCTTAACACAAACAAAACTTCCCCCCCCATAAAGAGGGAAGTTTGATTTAAACTAGATCCTTTGTCCTTGCCGCGGCAAGTCCTCAGGATGAAGTAAAGCTTCACTTTTGCCAGGGCAGACGGGCGTTTGGATTGCTCCAAAATGATGCCAGGTAAGCTGCACACACAAATCCTCCGGCCAAAAATACCCAGGAATTGATACCTACCAAATTTGCCTCCCAAGCCCACAAAAAGCCTCCCGAACCGGTTGCCAAACCTAAAATAAATTGCATAATTACCAAATTGACAAAGGCCCAGATGACGTTTAGAACCGGGGATGAGACCCGTGCAAAAGGGGTCATATGGGATTGTCCGGTAATACCCTTAACCAAATGGGGGATACCATTCCAAGCAAAGAACCCTCCTAAAAAGTACCAAAGTAATTCCATTTTCTCACCTCCTTCACTTTCTACCCTAATCATGGGCACAAATATATGGGATTGTCAAATATTCCTTGACTGTGTGCAAAATTGTTTTACCTGGATTTTTACCAGGGGAGGGTGTTTGCACTATTTGGGCAGGGGGGTTCGGATCCATGTTTTCATTGTAGCAAAAATTTGCACAGGGGCTGCTTTGTATTTAATAGTCATCTCTGGCCAAGTCAAAATGAGAATTGGTGATGAGATAATTGAACTCCAAACCGGAAATTATGTGGCAATCCCTAACGATACCCCCTGATTGTTTAGTATAAGTGAAAGAAGATTTCTCGATAATTGGTGTCCGTTACCCAAGTATACCTATAATAAAATATTGCTGTGAACGTACTAGTACAAGATTGATGATAAAGATCGTATGATATAAACAAATTTGTTGTTTCCATAACAAAACTTAAGATGGATATTGAATTTGAAGCCACATTTACTAACATAGATAAAGATAAAATAAGGAAAATTTTAACCTCTATCGGAGCAAAGCTTGTTAGAAGTGAGTACCTGCAAAGAAGAATTGTCTTAAGCTTACCCAAGGGCCACGAGATTAAAGGGGGTTGGCTGAGAGTCCGTGACGAAGGAGATAAGGTCACTCTAACTTTGAAGGTTGTAGACGGAGATCAAATTGAGAACCAGAAGGAAGTTTACCTTAAGATAGATGATTTTGAAAAAGCTGAACAACTTTTAGATCTGATTGGATGTAAGAAAAGAGCTTACCAGGAAAGCAAGCGGGAGCTTTGGCAATTGGGAGACGTAGAAATTACTATTGATGAATGGCCTTTCTTAGAACCGTATTTAGAGATAGAAGGAAAATCAAAAGAATCAGTTAAGGAAGCAGTAGATAAAATGGAACTGGATTTTAGTAAAGCTCTGTTTTGCGCTGTCGATAAATTGTATGCACTAAAGTACAACATTTCTGAAGATGTAATAAATAATCAAATTCCTGAACTAAAATTTGACAGCGTGAATCCCTTTTTAAAAATTTAAAGGAAGTAACTACCTGACTTAAATAACCTTTTTGAATAACAACTTCATCTTTTTAGAGGACATTTTAATAAAATCTTCACCGCTTTCTGTATTTGCAGAAAAATTTATTTGTATATCTTCTAAGAAGTTATTTCTTTCTATTTCCTCAGATTTAAGACATTTTAATTGGCTCTTTAACTGTTTTCCCCCATTAACAATATTTAATATTTTTTTAACATATTGCTCTGTGCCCGTAAGGTTCTGAATACCGTCTGGACTAATATAGTATCTTTCGTTTATTTCTATCCATTCTTTATCACCCAGCGCAACTAAGCCATTGTTAAAATCATTATTGAATATTTTAAAATGAGTTAATAACTCTAATGCTAATGCCGAGCCTAATAATATTGTATCTTCTGATTTTTTTAAGATGGGTAAGTTTTTAATAACTAGTTCTCTATCTTTTTTGAATGATTTTGCACCTTCTTTACCCCAAGATCTAAAAAATCTGTATTCATTGCGGAAATATGTGTAGAAATTTTTAGCAAGTTCTGATTTGAAAATTATCTTTATATAACCACTAATATTGGCTGCAGTAAAATCTTCTATATATAATAATCCTCCTGGAGTTAGAACTCGATAGGCTTCATGAATAGCAGATTCCCAAGCTTCCCCCCAATTTTTAGAATAGCTAACTACTTCATGTAATAAAGAATTCATAAATATAATATCTACATATTTGTTAGGGAACGGAAGACTTTTGGCATTACAAGTAACTAATTCTACTTGACACGGATCAATGCTATGTTTACTGAGTAGATTCTTAGTTAGGTCGATTGAGGTAGGTGAAATATCAATTCCTATTATTTTAATCCTATCCTCACTGTATATTTTCCGCAAAGTAATTAATTCCAAGCCATTTCCTATACCTATATTTAAAATTTTAGTGAACCCTGGTTCAGCATAGTTTCTTAGATTAAAATCATTAAACTTAGAGGCGATAATATCATCGATATTCTTAAGCTGAGTGTATCTGGAGTTGGCTAGATCAAAATGATTTTTTAATCTGTTGGATTGTTGCATTATCTTAATAAAATTTTAGGGTAGATTTTGTGCTAAAATACCCTAGATATTAGTTTAACTCCTCAAATGATTCAAGAGTTACCGCCAATTATACAACAAGTCGGTTTTGACTTTCCTTTTGATTTTGAAAATGACCCTAAAAAGATTTGGCTAATTGAGTTGCCAGTATTTAAAATACCAATAGGCCGATTGACTTGGCATCTTGAAACACCGTTTTGGTCAAGTGAAAATGGGTATTATGATTTAAGTCCCAAGCAGCTACTTGAATCCCCCGAGCTATCTCCTTATCATTACCAAAAAACAATTACGGCCAACTTAGACTACCCCATTGATTACGTGTTTTATAAAGGTCGGGATAAGATTATTGACGGTCTGCACCGGCTAACTAAAGCAAATATACTTGGAATGGAAAAAGTATTGGTCAGAGAAGTGCCACTAAAAACCCTTCTAAGAGTAATTGGATCCCTTTGAAGACTTCTCTTAAGTTTTAGGGTATAATAATTTCGTGGAAATAGAGGTAAAGCTAATATATAATAATCGGGCAAAAATACTCGCCTGGCTAAAAAAGAATAAGTTTAAATTGGCCAAGAAGAAGGAAATTAAAGATTCATATTATGGGGTAGGTCAAAATTCAATGTCTGGTATAAGTAGCTTTTATAGGATCAGAAATGTAGTGGGAATATTTACAGAATTAACCCTAAAAGATAGTTTTCAAGAAAAGGATGGAATTGTGACCAGGAGGGAAATAAATGTAACCATAGATGATCCCGAAAAAATGGCAATTATTCTCACGTCACTTGGGGGTAATTTATTTAAAGAACATGCATCAAAAAGAGAAATCTGGGAAAATGGAAGAGTACAATTTGAATTGATTGACTATTATAAGCCAACAATTTTACATCTAATCGAAATAGAAGGCCCAAATAATGAAATTATACAGTCTTTGATTAACAGTTTAGGAGATGAAGTAAAAGTTGCAGGCGATGGGATCTTTTCAGCTTTTGACAAAAAAGTTAAAGGTACAAATAAGGAATAATCTTTCTAGAAACAAGTTGGTTGAGGTAAGCGTCAACATCATCAGTCTCAATTCTATGATTCTCAACATTAATCCAATTAGAAGGAGAGTCTTGTTTTAGACCCTTTAAATATAAAATAGATAAAGCATAACAATCTGCTCTTTTTAAGGCTTCATTGTAATCGACAGGATCTCCGTAATCTCTTTTCCCACGAGCGTTTATATTGGCTAAGCAGTCATCCGGGCTAACTGTAACCAAAATACGATTCCCCGCTAAAAGGCCAAAAGTAGCTCTGCCACCTCTTATCCATCTTAACGTGCTTCTAATAGCAGCAGAAGAACCCCTATCTAATATATAAGCAAGCGAACGGATCTCTGAAGAATCGACAACTACGATTTTCCCGGCTTCAAGAGCCGGGAAAATAACTGTTCTATAATTCACCATAGTAGTTGCCATAAAATGAGAATTATGGCGTACAGAACTTGGAGATAAGCTTGGTTGATTTTTAAGTTTCTTGCCTATTTCAAGAGATTGAGGAGACTGATCAAATCCGTTGGGGCTAACTAAGAGGACATTACTATCTCCATATATTGATGACAGTTGCTGCCAAATTGATGAAGCAATAGCCCCCTTACCACTTCCATCAGGTGCATCAACGGTGATTAAATTATTAGCAGTCCTGAATAAACGTTCTCGCGCAAACGATCGTTCAGCCAGGCTTCTAATAAGCACTTCATCAAAATTATCAGAGATAGCTCTATCCACACTAAGTTCAACCATTTTTCTTATATTCAATATATTTTTGCAAAACAGGGACATTCAGAGGGAAAAATTGGGAAGAATCGGTTTTAAGCATTTGTTCGAGCTTATCAACTGTAACCCAGTGAGGATCTTTTGTCTCATATTTATTCTCCTTAAGGGGAGAATCCACCTCTTTTGTATCACAGATAAAACCTAGGTTTATGTAGGCACGGCCTCCTTTAATTTGTTGGCTTATATAAAACGGAGAATAACCTAAAACAGAGTCATTTTTATCCCCTTCGAAAATAAATGGTTCTAAGGTATGCGAATCAAAAGTGATATCAAGGCCTGTTTCTTCTTTAACTTCTCTCTCTATAGCACGATGAGCATCCTCATATCGGTGAATAAACCCTGAAGGAATCTCAAATCGGCCAGTGTAAATAGGATCTATAGTCGGCTTATTGCGAGTCTGTAAAAGAATCTCTGTTCGCCCTTTATTTTTTCTTTCGATAATAGCACTAACTGTTGGTAAGCAAATATTTATTGTGTCAAAATCAATATAACGATCCGAACTTTTAAGATAGTAACCCTCTCTTTGCAACAGATTGAAGATCTTAGGACAGTATAACTTAATTCTATCACGGTTTATCAGAATATCTTGAAAAGCATTGATGTCGTCCTTGTATTTTAATGTATAGGTATTTTTTAAGCCAAAATTACTTATCAAATTATCGAAACTATGAGGAGAACTCCAAGCTATATTATTAAATAGCTTCCTTTTAAAATATTTACTATTGATACCAATAAGATATACCCCACCGTTTGTCTCAGGACCAAGCACATATGGTACTTTATCTAGCCGAGAAAAAGCAGAAATTATCTCATCCATTTGGATAAAAGGAGTGTCCATAGGGATAAGAATGACTTTTTGATATTCGTAAACAGTAAAGAGTGTATTGAACACATATTTCATACGTTCACTGAGATTCAGTTGTGGGTCTAATTTGATCTCAATACCACAAATGTTATATGTTTGTTCGAACCATTCTAAATTTTCTCTTATATCTGTTCCGACAATAAAGTCATAGTAATTCGAATTATTTAGATTATTAAGTAGATCCTCAAGAGAAGCTACAGAAAATGTGTAGGCAAATAAATTTGAAGTGTCTTGGGCAATTCGCGTCTTAACCTTCCCCATAGAAGGCTTTTTCGCAAGAACGATAACCAAGTTTTTATGATTCTGATTCATGTGTTAGTTTAACCAATGGGTTGTCCCAATCCCAGGTTTTGTTGATAAAAAATCTCTTGATCTAATCATAGCACCAAGTATACCCTGATTGTTTCTAGATTCAATAAAGGGCTTTAGAGGAAAGGAGACCTTACTGGCATGGCAAGGTTTAATTTCTAAACCAGGATCAATAAATATCTCATTTGAACGGGCACAAGTTTCGCAGACTTCTGGTTGACCACAACCTATTTCAATCACAACCCCGTTAGTACCTTTATATTTAAACCTATTTAATGGCAAATATGATTTTTGTCCTCTAAACTTATCATCTGGAGGTAGCATCTCACCTCCTGCTGATCTAACTTTATCCAAGGTTTCTTGCAACGCTATTTGATAATATTGTTGATCTAGTGTAATCGGCTCGAAATTCAAGAATTTAAACCTAAACTTATTATCTGAACAAAAATCCAATAATTGTTCTAACTCATCAGCAGAATCGTTTATTCCTTTCATAGGGACGCTTTTAATTTCAACAGTCACTTTGTCTGATTTTGAATAAGAACTTAGGTATCCTAAATTTGCCATTAATTGAGTAAATTGTCTGTGACTACCGCCGGTAAGCATTTGCCAAGTTTTCAAATTAACTGTGTGAATAGAAACTGCAACTTTAGAGAATGAGCTCAAATAATTATCAATTAGGGGTGGTGTTAATCTAATTCCATTGGTATGGAAAAATGTTTGATTAAATTTGAGTTCTTTTACATGGTCAAGTAGTTCTTCAAGATTTGGATACAAGGATGGTTCACCACCAGTTAAAGATACACCAATTACACCAACATCTTTAGCAACCTCTAAAAAATATTTAAGATGACTAAGATTAACTTGACGTAAATTTTTGCACTTTAAATCCATTCCCTCATTTGAGCAGAAAAAACATCGAAGGTTACAGTGATCAGTTAGGGCAATTCTGACAGGAAAGTTAGTTAAAACACCTTGTTCTATCATGTTTCAATTCTACAACTTAAGTAAAATCGATTTTATATCTCTCCTCCTTATTCCAACAATTGATCCCCAAGCCAGGAGTTAGCATTAAATATTCACGAGACATCTTGAATATATCTAATATTTGTCTTTTGTCACCGTTCTCGATTGCCCACGTTAGATCAAATCTAGTATCTAAAGGGGAACATGGTTTAATATAAAGTCCTCTTGAGTCTTCTGTGGGTTTTATAAAAACGGGTAAGTTCATATAGCAACTCCTACAAGCCCCAGAATCACCACACCCAAAGATACTGTGTAAGCCTCTTGGAGTCCCCTGTTCAGCCTTGTAATCAAAATTGACACTTGGTATATAAGTTTCATCCGGATTATCCCTTGGAGTATCTTCAGAGAACTGACAACCAAGTCTTTCTAATCTGTCAAATAACTCCTGTCTTCCAACAACATATTTTTCCTGTTCGCTGTATTGAGGTTCAAATTCAAAGAACTTTGGATGGAATTTTCTTTGCGTACAAAATTCTAGAAAGTCGCTTAACTCTTCTTCGCTATCATTTATATCCCTAATGACAACACTTTTTAGAAAAACTTTATTCCCAATCTGACGATCAGCTAAGTAATCAATATTTTGCATCAGTTGCTCAAATTTACGACGTTGCTGCTCAAGACCAAAAACATCCTTAAGATTAGTCATCTTGTTCCATGTTTCGAAATTAACGCTATGGATAGATAAACCAATCTTAAAGAAATAGCCTCCAATCTGGTCTATAACTTCTGGAGTAAGCATGACTCCGTTACTGTGGATGGAAAATTTGACTTGAGGATACCTCTTTGTCCAATCGATTAATTGATAATTTCTATGAACAAAATCAGGATGGATTGTTGGTTCTCCGCCACTGAATTCAATTGACTGCACAGGGGTTTCTGAGATTAAAATATCAGAAAGTTTGGTTATTACACCAATATCAGCTACAGATTTTTGGCTTTTTGTAGAATAGGCAGACCCTTCATTTGAGCAAAAAATGCACCAGACATTACATTGTGAAGTAAGATTAAACCTGAGCCGAAATCTTTCGAACAGATGGAGAAATTGCTCATCAGTTAACCGAGTAATACCTTGATCCACTAAAGAGTCTTGAGAAATATCATAATATTTTCCGTCTTTTCTCCTAATGTTAAATTCAGCGACATCTTTAGGTGTGTTTTTAAAACCAAGGTCTATATCTTTTGATTCTAGGTTTGTGTTCATAACGCATAAATATTTTTATTCACCATCATCAATTTCAATTTTTAAAAATGGTGAGGGTTCAATGGCATCGGGCCCATTAAGTACCTTTATACGCATATTTCTGCCATACACAATAGTATCATTTCTTTTAGCTTTTAAAAGGGCTTTTCCAACAGGGCTTTTGTCAGAAACAACCATTTCTGTTATATTGTCAATTCCTTCCAATATTTGAGTTAAGTATTGCTTATCAATAGTTGACAGCAAGTGGACGTTAGTTACTAGTTCAGTAGGAGGAATAGAGTGCTTCAGAGCGTAATCAATAATCTCTTCATCATCTAAAAAATTAGTTTTAACTCTATGCCCCATCTCGACAGCTTCATTCTGCTCGGGACCTGACATTTCCTCTGAGGAATGGAGTTGTACTGCCGTATCTACAGCTATTTTACTACTCAATAAAGCTTGTTCTTCCATCCTTTGCCCAGCTTCACTATGCCAGCCATCTTGTTCTTGCATTAAAGTCCCTTTTTGGATACCCTCATCTATTACCTTTTGGGTTCTTTCTTTGTAAACTTTTTGTAAGATTTTTCTTGTAGCAGGCGTGATTCTCTCAGCCATAATGGCAGTATTATATCATACTGCCTCAAATATGATAACGACCCTACGTATTAGGTTGGTTTTGTGGTATTCTGAAAGCTGGTAGGGGATTTGCCAAGGTACATTTTTGACAATCAACCTATAGTATGGTAAGATAGCAACAGTATGCATCTTGAAAGCAGATCCGGTGTTGTTGATGTAAGTCAACAAATGCTGGATAAATACAAGGAATTTATAGCTCAAAGAAGGCAGGATAGTAGTCCTGCTAAAGTGTTTGGCCCTGCGCTGGAGAATGCGAAAGAAATTGCGGCGCTTTTAGCAGCTGGCGGTATAGTAGCTTTACCATGGGGTGCAAAAGAGCGCCGGATATTTATCATCGCAGGGGCGCATGATTTACCAAGCACCCCAAAGTTATTAAATGAGGCTAAAGGAAGGCCCGCTAAACAAACCTTAGCAATTGGTTGTTTGCCTGAGTCTATTGGGTTCTTTGCTAAACCGGAAAATTCATTACCTCTTAGAAAGGCTGCTGAAAAACTCCAAGAAGAGAATCTTACGGATGTTTTAAACCACTGTTACAACTATTCTCTCGGTTTGCTTTTTGAGGCTCAGGAAAGTTTATCGCCAGCTATTACCAGAGTTGATGGGGGGAGAAGGACTGTATTAATTATGGCTGCCAACGATTGGCAGGATGAATATGATATATACAATAAAACTCTCTGGGAACTTTCAGTGAGGTATGGTAAGGCTATAGCTGGCACATCCGCTAACCCGTCCGGTTCAAAGGCTTTCTCTGTCTATGACCAGGAGGAGGCTTACGGAAAATTCCAAAACATCATTGACGGTTTTGTAAAGTATAAACCGCTTCCGGAAAGACCAAAAAGTAAACCTTTCCAAACATCCTGTACAATGATTGATGTTACCGGTGAAAAACCTGTGGCAGGCAGGTGGGGTAGTGTTCATCCGGTCAGGTTCAGGGAATTTTTTCCGGATTTGATCATACCAAAAAATATTGCAAGAGAAGAGTGTTGCGAAGGGACTGTTGATCTTTTAAAAGATCGGCTTATTTCGAGAATCAGAGCTTTCTTTTGCTATACTCACCATTGGTAAAAAAAATTGCTCTCTAATATAATAGGGTAATGGAACTGGTAATTATTTCTTTATCCTTAGCAATATCGGTAATTGGTATTTTCCTCTTTCGTTTATCACTCCGTCAACGCAGTCTCCAGATTAAAAACAAGAGGCTCGCAACTTTAAGAAAATTAGATGAAATTATGATGTCGGTTTCTATCAGTGTTTCCGAGGTTGCCCAACGTGTTGTGGATACAATTGCTTTTGAGCTTGGTTTTAGTTTTGGAGTGATTGCCATTGTAGAGCCGGAGCGCGGAACTTTGAAAAGAGTGGCTGTTTCCCGTACGGAAGCAGGGCTTAAAGGGGTGAGTATGTTCCCTGTAAATTTTCATGAGCTTAGGATACCGCTTACGGCAACCCAAAATCTGGGGGTTAAGGCCTTAAAAGAGAATAAGCTGCAGATTACAAACAGTTTGTACGATATGTTAGTTCCTGCTGTTTCTAAAGATTTTAGTGATAAATTACAAGTCTTTACAGGCATAAAGACTACTTATGTTTTTCCGATCATTTCACAAGGGAAACAGTTGGGGATTATGATAGTCAGTTTTAATAAAGATACAACCAAAATCAAAAGAGATGAGATTGAAATTGTTCAGGAGCTCTTGGGTGTAGTGGGTGTAGCTATAAATAATGCACTTCTTTACCAGAGCCTTCATGAGACTACCCGAAAGTTAGCTCAAGCTAATATAAAACTGGAACAGTTGGATAAACTCAAAGATGATTTTGTGTCGGTGGCAAGCCATGAGCTTCGGACTCCTATGACTGCCATCCGTTCATATTCCTGGATGGCATTAAACAAGCCGGATATTAAGCTTTCGGAGAAGATGAAGAAGTATCTTTCCAGGGTTTTGATCTCAACTGAAAGACTAATTAATTTAGTCAATGATATGTTAAATGTTTCAAGGATTGAGGCAGGCAGGATTGAGATCCGGCCGCAGATTTTTGATATCGGGGTTTTAGTGGATGATGTTATGGCTGAAGTTACCCCTAAGGCAAACGAGAAGATGGTCCAGTTGGAGGTTGGGAAAGTCCAGTTGCCAAAAATTTTTGCCGACCCGGATAAGGTCCACCAGGTTTTATTAAATTTAATCGGCAACTCCCTAAAATTTACGCCTACTGATGGTTTGATCAAAGTTAATTTTTTTAGTGACGGGAAAGTAATAGAGATAAAGGTTTCGGATAACGGGGTAGGTATTTCCAAAGAGGACTTATCCAGGCTGTTCCAAAAATTCGGCCGGTTGGATAATTCCTATGTGGCGGCGGCAACTTCCGGGGGGACCGGTTTAGGACTTTATATTTCCAAAAGCCTGGTGGAGTTAATGCATGGGACTATTAAGGCTTCATCAGAGGGGGTAGGGAAAGGGGCAACATTTACATTTTCCCTGCCCATTGCTACCCCGGAGATTGTAGCCCAATCTGAAAAATATACCAAGAGGCCGGTAGGGGAAGCAAAGGTGCTGGAGCCGGTAGCAATTTAGTTATTAGTTCATGGTTTATGGTTCATGGCAAAACACAGTCGATGAACTACGAACTACCAACTATGGACTAGTTATGTTATATATAACTTATGGCTGATAATTCGGGTAAAAAAATACTTATAGTGGAAGATGACCAGTTTTTGCGTGACTTTTACCAGGAACTTTTAACTGCGGAAGGGTTTACTGTTGACACGGCAGCCGACGGGGAGATAGCCCTCCAAAAAATCCGTCTGGGGGGTTGGAATTTGGTACTTTTAGACATAATGCTTCCCAAAAAAGACGGCCTGCATATCTTGCAGGATTTAAAAGTCCAGGGCCCTGCACAACCTATTGGGCCGATTGTGGTGCTTACTAATTTAGGCCATGATAGTGTTATAAACCAGGCATTTACCTTGGGAGCCAGCGGGTACTTAATAAAATCTGCCCTAAACCCCGACCAGGTTTTAACCGAGATTAACAGTATTTTAAGTAAACCCCTCTGAAAATTTATTTTAATCTTTTTAAGGATGGGTTGTTTAAAAGGGATTTCATTTGGGTAATAGCAATATTATTCAGCTCTCTCAATCTGTCGCTTAGTAATATGCCTTTACGGATAAATTCAGCATTTAATGACTCTAGGTTGGCCAGGCAAACAAGTTGAGTAATACCAGCATAGTCGCGGACATTACCTTCTTTTTTAGGGTTTTTCTTGTGCCACTGCCGTGCAGTCATGCCAAAAAGAGCCATATTTAAAACATCCGCTTCATCAGCATAAATAATACTGGCTGATAGTTTAGACAAATAAGGTGGAATCAGGTTTTCTTTAATGGCATCAGTATGAATTTTGTAATTTACTGCAGCCAATGTTCGTTTTACACTCCAACCAAGTTGCAACCTTCGATTTTCTTCTTCTTTCAATCTCTGAAACTCTTTGATTAGATACAACTTAAATTCGGGACTAATCCAAGTAGCGAATTCAAAGGCAATGTCTTTATGGGCATAAGTCCCGCTGCCGTATCTGCCTCTTTTTGCAAAAATACCGATAGCGTTAGTTTTGCCTACCCATTGCTGGACTGACAATACAAATCCGTTAGAACCGCTTTGGTTTTTAAAGTTACTGAATTCAGTAACTTTAAAGTTGGGATTATGTATTTGCTCCCAAATACCTAGAAATTCTACTGTAAAACGTGTACTCATCCAGTGGGAAATAACCAATCCGGTTTCTCTGTTTTTATATCTGGCAATATCTGTTAGAGAGATATAATCATTGTTGGTATGGGATATAAAACTTACAGAAATATCTTTGACAATAATTTTTGGGTTTTTGATCATATTTTTAATCTAACCCATATTTAACCCGAAGTCAATACTTCTATGGTATATTTGAGAAGTATATGCTTAAAGTTATTTTTGAAGACGGTAGCCTTTTGGTTTTGGATAAACCTCCGGGGTTGGTTGTTACCTCCTCAGAAACTCAATCTGAGCCTTCTTTGCAGGATATTTTGGCAAAAGAGTATAAAATTTCTGCCGAGCGTTCGGGAATTGTACACCGGTTAGATAAAGATACCTCGGGACTTCTCCTGGTAGCAAAAGATGATGAGACTCTGGCTGCCTTACAGGCCCAATTTAAGTCCCGGGAGGTTAAGAAGGAATATTTAGCTTTGGTACATGGTTTTATAGAGAAAGCCGGAAAGATCGAGGCCCCTATTGCCAGAAACCCTGGGGACAGGGAGAAGTTTGTGGTTGTCCGGCCTTGTAAGGTTGGTCCTTACGAGGCTACAAATGCCAGGCCCGCCTGCAACGCTATGCGTAGCATTGCGGGCAGGGAGGCGGTGACGGAGTATAAACCTTTAGAGCTAAGAGTTATGAGTCCAGAGTTCATGGAAAAAATATTTCAAGGCTTTACTAAAATTCAGTTCCGGAAACTACGAACTATGAACTATGAACAATTTACCCTTTTGCGGTGTCATCCTTTGACTGGACGGACCCATCAAATTAGGGTACATTTAAAATACCTGGGGTTTGGGGTTGTGGGGGACTCAAAATACGGGGGTAGGAAGACTGTTAGGCTTGACCACAGGTGGGTACCGCGGCAGTTTTTACATGCTGCCAAATTAGAGTTTACCCATCCAAGAACCGGGGAGAAGATGAGCTTTGAAAGTAAATTGCCTGAAGATCTGGAAAAAGCCTTAGCAGTAGTCGGTAAGCTGTAAGCACTCAATATGGTTGAATCAAACGCTTTATTTATACAATTGGCGATAGTTTTAGGGCTTGCCGCGGGTGTCGGTTATGCCGTGAAACGTTTCCGTTTGCCTCTTGTTGTAGCCTACCTTATAGCCGGAGTACTTTTATCCTTCCTGCAGATTTTTGATACTACCTCATCCTTGGCCCTGACTTTTTTACCCGAGATCGGTATTGCTTTTGTGCTTTTCTTTGTGGGGATGGAGCTTGATTTAAAGGAGATTAAATACCTTGGTAAGCCGATTATTATCACTTCCTTGGGCCAGATAATCCTTTCTATTTTTGCCGGGTTTTTAATCACCACCTTTTTAGGTTTTCCACCTACTGAGAGTTTCCTTTTAGGGGTTGGTTTGTCGTTTTCATCAACTATTGTGGTTGTTAAACTGCTTTTGGAAAAAAAGGATGCAAGCTCGCTCTACGGTAAATTAAGTATCGGGATTTTATTACTTGAGGATTTGGTGGCCATCCTCTTTTTGATGTTTATGAGTGTGGGAAGCTCCGCTTTAAGTTTGGGCCTGCAGGACATCTTACCTTTAACAACACTTTTTCTAAAAGGCGTTTTTCTTCTTATCCTGTCTTTGGTCCTGTCAAGGTATGCTTTAAAGGGATTATTTGGGGCAGTAGCAGGTTCTGCTGAGCTTTTGTTCCTTTCGGCCTTGGCCTGGTGCTTTATCTTTGTGGCTGTATCAATTTTACTTGGGTTTTCGGTGGTTATCGGGGCATTTTTAGCAGGGGTAGCTTTAGCCAATTCGGATTTTCATTTTGAGATCCAGGGGAAAGTTAAACCCCTCCGTGATTTTTTTGTCACCCTCTTTTTTGTCTATCTTGGGTCTCAGGTTGTCTTTACCCAGATTGGGCAGGTTTTACCATTGATAATTATTTTTACCCTTTATGCTTTGGTTTTTAAACCTTTTATTTTTCTTTTAATATTGGGAATATTCGGGTTTCGGAGGCATACTATTTTCCAGACCGCCCTAAACCTTTCCCAGATTTCCGAGTTCTCTCTGATTGTTTTAATGGTGGGGATAAAAGCGGGGATGGTTTCCCATGAAGCTTTGACGGCGATGGCCTTAACCGGGGTTATATCAATAATAATTTCCTCAATAATGATTACATATTCACGGCAGATTTATAGGAAAATCCTACCCATCTTAGGGTTTTTTGAACATGGGGGGTTAACCCACCAAACCGAAAGCAAGGAGGTAGGTTTAATGGTTGAGGATCATGTAGTTTTAATCGGGGCCCACAGGATGGGAGGGGAGATTGCCAGGTTTTTAATTAGGGAAAGGATCCCTTTTTTGGCAGTTGATTTTAACCCGGATATAATCAAGAAATTAGTGGAGAATAAGATACACGCCCTTTATGGGGATATCGGTGACCCGGAGATATTGGAATTTTTAAACCTGGAAAAAAGCAAACTTGTTATTTCCACTGCCCAAAATACGGATGATAACCTAATCCTGCTTTCCGAGATAAAAAGAAGGAAGGTGGGGGCTGTGATAATAACCCGGGCAGCTTCTGCCCTAGAGGCTGAGAGTTTATATAAGGCAGGGGCAGATTATGTCATCCTTCCGGAGGTTGTCTCGGGGGAATTTATAACGGATTCTTTAAGGAACCACTGGCCGTCTTTAGAATTTTTTAAAGATAGAGGCGGTATTGAGCTCCGGAAACTTGCCCAAAACCACCTGGCAGTAGAATAATCCCATCTTGGAGTGCTAATGGATGAACTGATAAACAACTATAAAAGTGCACGGTCTGTTTTTATCCAAGCTGTAGACCATTTTCCCGTAGAGAAGAGAACAGAAGCCTTATTTGGCAGCTGGAGCCTTAAGGATATTCTTGCTCACATTACAGCTTGGGAAAAAGCCTCTGTACAGAAAGTTAATGATATTGTGGTGGGTAAAGAGCCGGTTTGGATAGATAATGTGGAAAAGTTTAATGAACAGACAGCTAAAGAAAAAAGCCCGGAAAGTTGGAAAAATATTTATCAGGAATTTATCAAAACAGGCGAAGAAATGATCAAAATTTATGGTGATTTACCTAAGGAGTTGTGGGATAAGCAGGCCGGCCCTAATCCTAAATTTACCCCACGTCGATTTTTAGAAGCAGAAACCTCTCATTATAAAGGTGACCACCTTACTCAGGTCAGACAATTCTTGTTATAGCGGTAGGGGGTGTGACACAGGACAAAATCTTACACAAAGTTCATATATTGTGTGTATAATGTGGGCATATGGATAAAATAAATTATAAATTTGCATTACCGGTATCAATTATTAAGGAGGATAAAAGCTTTATTGCCTATAGCTCTGCTTTGGATTTATCTACAGTAGGGGATACTTTTGAAGAAGCACAGGAGAGATTTAGTGAAGCTGTCCAGGTCTTTTTTGAGGAAATTACTGAAAAAGGCACTTTGGATGATGCGCTGGCTGAGTTAGGATGGCGGAAACATAACAAAGAGCTAATCCCCCCTGTTGTAGTATCAAACAAAACCCAACAATTCTCCATTTCTAATCTCCCTGTGAAGTATGCCTAGTATTACCCCAATAAACTGGAAAGAGTTTGAGAAATTTTTAATTTATGTTGGTTGTAAGTTTGAAAGGCAAAAAGGTGACCATAGGATTTATTGGAGATCAGATTTAAAAAGACCGGTGATCCTCCCGACTTACAAAAATTTGCCCGTGTTTATTATCAGGAATAACCCTAGGACCCTGAAAATTGGTCACGAGGAGTATTTAGAAATTCTAAAGAATATATAAGGTAATAAATATTTTGCCCAAAACCACCTGGCAGTAGAATGAAGGCCTTGACAGTTATCCCATAAAGTTGTATCTCTAACAAAAGGATAAATTAAGATGTCTGTAAAAGAACGGATGGAACAAATAAATAAAGATCACAGGGCTACTGAAAAGCAGGCAAGTGAGAATGGGTTAAAGGAGGGGCAGGTGGCATTTCAGGCAAGGTATTCAGATGAGTCTAGAGAAGCAAAAAGGCAGCAGATGGAGCTTTTACGGGAGTTAAAGAGGTTGGGGATAGTGGCAATGGTGGAGGAAATTATCGAAGGACCCATTAAGGTTGAAGAGGATAAAAGGGAAGTTGAAGCCACTGAGGGGGAAGTTCAGGTGTTTGAGAGGGTTGATGATTTATCAACCGATGATGTATACAGTCCTCGATTATGGCGGTTGGATATGCCTCGCCCGACCTTGTCTGAAGAAGGGGTTTGGGATAATTCACTGGTAATGGAGTTAATAAAGACGAGTGACCATTTAAAATATGGAATTTATCTTACTGCCCAGGAGTCGAAGGATACGCCAAAGGCGGTCGTCAAATTTACCTATGATCGGATTTTGTTAATCTCGGGTGAGGAAGTTACCTTTGGGGGCATTATGCGTAAAGATGAGAGTGGCCGGTTGGAGGTAATTGAGCAGGCATTGGCAGAAGCATTGGTAAACCTGAAGAAACCGGAACCCAGATTTGCCCCGCCCACTGATTGGCGTCTTGACCCTATAAAAGCTGCTTCTTAAAAACCCCTTGATTTGATCTGAAGCTTTGTCTTACACTAAGAGTATGGTAAAGGTAAAAAAGTTTACTTTGTCAATCTTAATCGGGCTGGCAGGTTTACTATTAGTGCTTTCAGGTTTTAACCTGGTACAGCTTTCCGGGACTTTAAGCCTTTATATCGGGGTTATGTTACTTGCGGTGGCAGGGATGATGTACATGCTGCCTTAAAAATATTTATGGGTAGCTTTGGAGGATTTTATAAAGGGGAAAAGAAAAAAAAGAAGAGAGGCCAGGGAGACGGGGGGTTGTCTTTTGCGCCTGTTTTTATACCCCCAAAAGTTATAGAAAAGGGTAAGAAACCCTAATGCCAAGATCTGCCTTGAAGAAAGTTACCCATTCCAAACGAAAGTTAAGCCGTCCCCGCAGACCTTCACGGACCAAATTAGGTGTGGCTGTTTTGGCATTTCTATTGGGCCTCATTCTTTTTAGCAAGATCGGTGGCCTGTTTGGATCAGGTGAGGATATCTCTTTTAAGAATTACATCTGGAATGGCAATTCTACCTTAAACCTGGTAGTTAAGTCCGATAATATTTATGTAGCCTCCTATAACCCCCAGGACTCTTCCTTTACCATTTTAAAGGTGCCGGATGAGACTTATGCAAGTGTGCCATTAGGATTTGGCCGTTGGCCTATGCGCAGTGTTTATGATTTAGGGCAGGCTGAAAAGCCACTAATAGGTGCAAGGCTTTTAAAAGACACCACAGGTATGCTTTTCGGAGTGCCCGTTGACGGGTATATCTTAACTTCCGGTAACTTTGGGACGATGGCAGAAAATGCGCGCAAGAACCCCTTCAGTATTATCGGGGCGATAAGGGAGAGTAAAACTGATCTGAATATTGTGGAATCAATACGGTTTTGGTGGGGGGTCAAAGGTGTGCGTTTTGACAGGTTTAAATCTGCCGACCTTGAAAATTCTGATTTGACATCATGGGCCCTTTTGCCGGACGGGAGCCGCGGCTTGGAGCTGGACGGTTTAAGGCTGGACCAGTTTATCCAGAGCCGGTTTGAAGATTCCAAATTAAAGGATGAGGGGTTAGGTATTGGGATACTTAATGCAACTGACCATCCGGGGTTGGCAGAGAAGGCAGCAAGGGTTGTTACAAATATTGGCGGCAGGGTAATACTTACAGGTAATTTAGAGGAGAGGCAGCATAATAGTTTTGTTTTAGGTAAAGATGGATATACCCAAACACGCTTGTCCCAGGTTTTTGCCCCGGCTTGTATCCAGACTTCCTGGCCTTTGGGGCTTTTTAGGTCCGGCGGGTGTTTTTTGCAAAGCGACTCTTTTAACTTTTCCAGGGCAGAGGTGACTATAGTTTTAGGGGAAGATTACTTTTTAAGGTATAATTCCACTAAGGGGAATTGAGATGCTGATTTGGGCCATACTTTTTCTGGTAGTAATGGGGGTCTCTTTCGTCCTAGCCTTTAGGTCAATGAGCGATTACCGGGAGGTTCCCGCACCATCAGTGCCTTTTTCTGTATTTTTAGTCGGGAACCCCCAGGCTCTAACTTTGGGCAACCTTCAAAAGTTAGGTGAAGCATTTATAAAAGGGAAGTTTATCTTTTCTTTTGAAAGGCTGTTTAAAGGCCCTAAACGCGCTTTGGTAGTCTTTGGGCCTGTAGATGTCTTGCAACCATTCTCCCAAAGCTTGGGCCTTACAGAGATAGAGGATTATAGCCGGACGGTAACCGGGAAAATGAGGGCCTGGGAGGTAGGGAAAAAGTCCCCGAATGCGCCGATTGGATCCATTGATATCTTAAGTTACATCCCCAGCCTTCAGGAGGATGAGGAGTTTTGGTGGCAGGTGGTTTTAAAGCCAAAGGCTAACCAGCAGTTTACCGCAATAATCCGGGCGGTTTTTAGGGGGAGCGATGAAGGACGTTTAGTAAAACTCCAGGAGGAGTTGTTCGATATTGGTAAACCCCAGGACATTTCGGTTTTACCCCAGGCCTATTCCAGTGAACAGATAATAAAGTTTTATCAGGATAGAAGTTTGCCCTTAGGGTCTCTTTCCCATATGGGGCAACTGACATTGTCGGCAGAAGAGGTATACTCCTTACTGGGAATTTAGTTTGACTCGTCCTCTTCGAATGCTTCAGCCATTGTTTCGTCGTCTGTGTCATTTTGGACAACAATATGGTCTGAAGAGTAAGCAAAATGTAAGCCGTTGCTTTCCAAAAATGATGGTTGGTTGCGGAACCTGGCAGAACGGTAAGTTTCCCTGACCAGGATTGACAACCCGTTGGTCTTGATAGTCTTAATGATAGCCTGGTACTTATTCCCGCCTTTTATCAGCCTTATCAGGTGGTGGGAGACATCATCCGGCAAGACTCCTAAGTATTCCCCGTTTTGGTCGGTTACCGAGACCCCGCGGTTTTTAACTGCTAAATAAACCGAAATGCCGGCCGAAAGAAGGGACAGTTTTTGTGGCTCTGCAACTTTTAGGAGTGTAACCAGTTTGGTTTTCCCGGGCTCTTCTATAAACATATCACCATCAATCTGGACAGCAGGCAGGATTGATGATATGGATGCTTTATTACCTTTTTTCCGGAAGGTTTCGATCCTTTTTAAGAATTTAGAGGCGATTTGGTTATAAGGGTCGGCTTCCAAGGCATTCTCAAAATATTTTTTTGATGAGGCTAAATCCCCGAGCTCAAAATAAGACCGGGCAAGCCTGTTTAAAGCTTCAACACTTTTTGGTTCTACCTCAAGGATTTGCTGGTTTATCTTTAAAGCCTCTTCCCAGTTTAAGGTAAGGGCCGCAGTAATAGCCTGGCGATGTAAATTTGCAGAGGAATCGTCCATTAGCAAGTGAGTATAGAGGGTTTTTCAAATTTTGCAAGATACCAATGCTCTAAATATCGCACCTCCGATGTGCGATATGCTGTGCGATATTTTACTTGCAAAAAAGATGCCTTGGGGGTAACATTTCAAAGATATGTCAGGTCACAGTAAGTGGAGTACAATCAAACGGGCAAAGGGGGCGACGGATATAAAGCGTAGCCAGACATTTACCAAAATTGCCAATGTTATCTCCATTGCTGCGCGTTTAGGCAGCTCTGGTGACCCTGATTCCAATCCCCGGTTGCGTATGGCCCTAGAATCTGCCCGGAAGGTAAATATGCCCAAGGAAAACGTCCAGAGGGCCATCGACCGCGGCTTAGGCAAGTTACCCGGGCAGATGCTTGAGGAAGTGGTTTACGAGGGCTTTGGGCCCGGCAGGGTGGCTTTTATTGTGGAGGGGGTGACGGATAATAGGCTTCGGACTACTTCGGAGATTAAAAACACCTTTGAGCGGGCAGGGGGGGCTTTGGGGGGGCAGGGGAGTGTTTTATATATGTTTGATAAGAAAGGGGAAATAAGGGTTAAGGGTTCAGGGTCTAGGGTTAATGAGGATGAAATGCTTGAGCTAATAGATCTGGGGGCAGAGGATGTAGAGGATTATATTGAAGACGGAATACAAAGGTATTTGGTATATATAGGAAGCCCAGAACTAAATACTATGGGTACAAAAATTACCCAGGCTGGATTTGTGGTAGAATCGGCAGAATTGACCTATAAACCCAATACTTTGGTAAATATTTCGGATAAAGGGGTGGCGGAGAAGGTATTGGGCTTTGCGGAAAAGCTGGAGGATTTGGATGATGTGCAAAAGGTGTATGCTAATTTTGATATACCAGAAGAGTTATTAGTTGGTGGTTCATAGTTGGTAGAAAGAATTTCTGAACTATGAACTATAAACTCTGAACCGTGAACTAGATTATGATAATTTTAGGCATTGACCCGGGTACAGCTACAACAGGATATGGTTTAATTAAGGTCCCTGATGATATTTTAGGCAGGGAATTTGACTATGGTATAGAACTAATCACTTATGGCAATATCAGTACCTCCAAGGACCACTTAGCCCAAGACCGGTTACTGCAGATCCATAGGGAGCTTAAGGGGGTTATTGCCAAATATAAGCCGGAATTGATCGTGATTGAGTTGCTTTTTTTCGGGGCTAATACCAGGACAGCTATTGCTGTGGGGCAGGCGAGGGGAGTGATAATGCTGGCAGCAGCAGAGTACCGTGTACCTATTCATGAATACACCGGCCCCCAGGTGAAATTAATGGTAGCAGGTTCAGGCAGGGCTGACAAAAACCAGGTCCATGACGGAGTCAGGAAGTTTCTTGGGACACCGGGACGGAGGAAGAATAAACTGAAAGTAAATTGGAAAGGTGGGCACTTGGATGATGCCACAGATGCTTTGGCCATTGCCATTTGCCATGTATTAAAATTAGCAGCAAAGTAGTTATTAGTTCATGGTTTATAGTTCATAGAAATATAAAAAATCCATGAACAATGAACTAAGAGCGAAGCGTACTATGAACTAGTTTATGAAATTTGATTTAAACTTTGGGCTAGATAAGCGCCGGAAGATTATTGCGGCTTCGGGGATTTTATCCCTGGGGCTTTTATCCACCCAGCTGGTGCCTTTTTACCTGACTTACAAGTTTATCTATGGTTTAACTTTCCTGGCTTACCTTTTATCACTTTGGGCGCTTTGGGAAGGGGTAAGTAAATTGAAGGCGGTAGTGCTGATGATTTTGCCTACCTTTTTTGCGCTGGCTGTGGCCAGTTACTACTTTTTATTGCCTGTCCGTTGGCTAACCAGGTTGCCGGTGGCGGCAGTTTTTGCAGTGACCTTTTATACACTGCTTTTGTCCCAAAATGTCTTTAATGTTGCCTCCATCAGGACTATCCCTTTGTACCGTGCTGCCTCAACGACTGTCTTTATATTGACTCTTTTAACCTCATACCTTTTGTTTAACGTTATGTTTTCTTTCAATATGTTTTTTGTCTGGAACGGGGTTTGGGTGTTTTTAATCAGTTTTCCATTGATTTTGCATGTAGTTTGGTCTATTGATATGGAAGGGTTATCCAGCCTGGTGTTAGTTTATTCATTGCTTTTATCACTTGTTTTAGCTGAGGCCGGGCTTGCCTTGTCCTTTTGGCCCATTTCCCACACCATGGCGTCTTTGGTATTGTCAACTTTATTGTTTGTGACATTGGGAATCTCAACCCATGCTTTAAGGGATAGGTTGGGTAGGGGGGTGGCATGGGAATATGCGGGATGGGGAATAGTAGTGTTTTTGATTGCGGTTGTGGCTACATCCTGGACAGGATGAAACTAGTTAACTAGCTACTAGTGGCTAGATACTAGTTATGGAGGTGGGGAAGGGGAGAAGAGAGCATACAAACAATCTAAATTAAATAAAAACTATAGGATAAGATGATATAGTTTGATATCTTTGATATAGTTTGATGTTGATAACTTGGTTGGTGGGGTGTAGCAGCTCGGGGTCCTGTCACCTCCGGTATCTCGGGTGCGTCCTTGTTCACTTCGCTATAAGATTTTCAATACGATTGTAAGAGTGCTAATTATTGTTTACACGCGTGAAAAGAGGGTGACCCCTGGCCGGGAAGAGGAGGGCTGGCCGGTTAAAAGGTGTATATCCCTATGCGTGAGCACGGAAGCCTGCTTACCTGTCCTCACATGTGCGTATATTACCCCCCTTATTCTCCGGCGTAGTGTCCCTACTCAATTGTCATGTCGTACAATGTATCTTATGCGACATCATGGAGGGGTTTCCCGGGGAGGGGGTGCTTTTTTGGATAAGGGTTTAAGAATCAAAATTCCAACAATTTTTGTACGTCTTTAACTTGTGCTTATTTTCCTATATTTCCTACCGGAAGTCTTTCGACTTTTCCAGGCATTTTTACAAATATATCAATTTTAGGTTTGGGGCTTTGGGACAATCTAAACCCTGGATGACTTACCATACCTCCTCCCCCCGTTCCGGCCGTTTTAGGGCCCTTCTGGGGCCTCGTGGCTAAATAGCCTCAGAGTATCAGAGAGTCGGCGGATCAGAGTATCAGCGAGCCTTAAATTACCACTTATGATATAAAACGTTTAGCCTTTTAGATAGAATTTGATATTTTTCTAAAATTTCTTTCGATTGCTTATTAAGATGTCGCTTGATCCTAGCGCAATCATTAAATAACGTTTGAACTCTTTTACGGATGATTTTTTGGCGAACCCTTCTGCGATATTGGCTGGTATAGATCTTGAGGCTCTCTTGATTTGCCATATTAGGTCTTGCTCTGCCTGTGGGATTAGGCTTACCAAAATGTGGACCTCTTTTAATAAGCTCATGGATTCTTTGTAAACTTCCAAATCCATGACATCCTTTATCATCTTAATTTGATCTTATCAGATTTGCTGACCTGCTGATTTGCTGACCTGCTGACTACTGGTTCTTGTCGCACAATATTCTACCCTGTTCAAATAAAATTAAAATTCCTAGACTATATCAACTTCCCGATTACACCCTTGGGGTGTAAAGGTAAACTTGATATAGTAAATTGTGCTTTTACTTGGCGTCTACTTCCCTACTCCATATTCTCTTTCGCCTTGGCCCTTCAACTTTGTTCCCGTTCGAGGGCCTGAGCGGCCCCTCAGGGCCAGTCGAAGGCAGGGTCAATCCTGAGTGACCCGAAGGATTGACCCGCCCAAATTTCAAAGAAATTTGATTCGGGTTGACAAAATGCGACAACTTATCCTAATGTGGAAGTACTACTATATATGGATCCGCAGGCATTCCAATCTTACCCAACCGAAAAGAAATTATTTTCCAGGAAAAACATTATCGCCCTTTTGGCAGTAGGTATCCTTTTTCTGTCTGTCCCCTTTGCTGTCAAGTTAGTCCAAGAGCAACAGGAGCTCCGTTCCAAAGCCTCCGGGGGTGATGTGATTAACTTTACCGGTCCCGGGGTTGAATGTAAGGGTAATGAGTGTACAACTACAGAAGCTACAATAAATATTGAACTAAGGGCGCCGGCGCCGACAACTGCGCCATAATTATGATGAATAAACCAATAGGGCTTTTTTTATCTTTAGTGATAGTATTCGTCGGCTTGATAACTTTTCCGGCAGGTGATGCCTATGCCGGCAGTTGTACCTTAAACTACAATATTAGCCCGTCTTCCCCTCTTCCTAATACCCAGGTGGATGTTATCTTGAACAACATCAGCACTTCAAATAACCTATGTATGCTTTTGTTTAAAGACGGACAGTCCACAAGCAATAATTATGAGTGTAGATCCGAGGGTGCGAATTTCTCCTGTAAAATTAACAGCGGAGATTCAGCTAAGCATACCCTGCAGGTTAAGTACGGGCAGCAAGCGCATTACGGGAATAATCCACCCAACTGCCAGGAGGAAATAGCATGCAATTCCTTTGACTTCACTACGGTAAGCCCACCTGCCCCTACCCCCACACCTACCCCTGCCCGTCAGGCTCTTTGCCAGGGCTTGGCGGTTGATCCTCCCAATATTGCTCTGGCTCCTTGGCAGCCGTTTAACATTACCGCTACTGCGATTCCCACTGCCCAAGTTCAAAAGTTCCAGTTTGCTTTCTTTAATAATGAGGCTGTTGGTAACAAGCTGATTAAATTTGATTCTAGTTCTAATCCTGATAAGGAATTTTACGTTGATGTTAATCCCCCTCGCCAGGGTGATACAAGCTTGACAAAAACCTTTTACTTTACCGACTTAAATAAAATGGATTTAAATACCGGCCAGAAGCCAAAGCGGATTACGGTGAATGGGTATTTTATTGACCAAAATGGCAAATCATCGCTTAGTAACACCGCCTGCAGTAAAAATTTTCAGGTTGTTGATAACCCAACCTCCCCTACTTGTACCATTTTCGGGTTACCATCAACTATTGACCGGAATCACGGGGGTACTTATCCGCTTACAGCTTCGACCAATGACACAAACGTAAAGAGGTTACAGCTTTGGTACTCTTTTAAGGATCCCCCTGGACCAACCGATTGGCTTAACATTGGGGGTACGGATAATCAGGCTTGCAGCACGTTTTTCGGAGCACCTTGCACAAAAACATTAACTCTTGCTCCTTCGGATATTCCCGCTAACGCCTCTAAGTTGACTGCGGTGTGCAATGCTTACTACAAAGACGAGAATAATCCTCTCGCTGCCTCACCGGTAGGCGCTGATATAATGTGCGGCGGTTCTCCGGTTATGGCAGGTGCCACAATGGATAATCCTTATAGCTCGCCTGCCAACGGCACTACATGGTCATATTGCGGCGCCGGGAGTTCCCTACAGGCAAACATAACCCAATCCTGTTTGGATACGGGGGACTTTAACGGCCGGGGGCCGCATGATGCGGGCAATTTTGATGTTTGGAAGGATGCTTTTACAAAGGGGTTGACGGGACTTCCTGCTTCCATATCAAATTGTTCAGGTATGACGGTAGACCTTAAGGCATTTAATGCCTGGAGAAGAAAGGATTTGGGTTTATAAGCGAAGCTTGAAAACAAAATATTTCAAGCAAGCTTTCAAACTTTGTTTATAAAATGTTAACTCGTATAACAGAGAAACTGGCACAATTAAAAGAAGGGATGGGTGGAAAGCAGTTTTTAGCCTTGTTGATGGTTCTGGTGATTTTATTTGCCATTCCCCTGACTGTTTATTTAGTCAAACAAAGGCAGGAGATTCGCTCGAAGGCTTCAGGCCGCACACTCAGCTTGGTATTTAGAGGTGCTCCACCGTCGGTGGGTTCAGGCAATACTTTCTCAGCTGATGTGGTACTGCAGGGATCTTCGCAGTCTACTTACACAGGTGTTGATGTGACTATTACCTATCCGGCTGATAAGGTAACTTTAGTTTCCTTCACTCCTCCCTCCTCTCCTGCGTTAAATGAAGAGATTTGGCGTGACCCTAATCCCCTAGTGAATACCGGATCATTCCGTTATATTGCTGTTAATAAAGGAAACCCTTCTCCCGCAAGCTTTATTACTTTAGGCACCTTGACTTTTAAGATGACGGCGACTACAGGTGATGCGCAATTGAATTTTGGCGGTACGTCTCAGGCGGTAGTTTTAGAGGAAGTGGAGCCATTTTTGGCTACTAATACCAGCGCCAGTGGCCAACAATTGGCTGTAAGCCCGGTGACTGTTGCTGTAGCTGCCGGGCCGGTGGCTGGTGGGTGGACAGATTGGAGCGCTTGTTCGGTAACGGCTTGCGGCAGTACTGGTACCCAAACCAGGACCTGTACCGAGCCTGCGCCGGCTAATGGTGGTGCCACATGTAGCGGTGCTAGTAGCCAGGCTTGTAGTACACCAGCCTGCGGACTGATCAGTGGCGATGCGGATGGCAATAGCTGTGTGGACAACGCAGACAGGCTTCAGTGGGTGAAGGAACGTAATGGGGATTGCCATAGGTGTACCAACTGGTCGGGTGAGACGGCTCCGAAGCGGAACATCGGGTTGGATTATACTTATTGGTACACAGCATTTGCCAGTAAGCCATCCCTTTGCGCAACTGCAACAGTACCGAATTGTACAACTATAGCTTGCCAATGAAAACATTAATAAAATTAATTTCACTTCTTAGCCTGTTATTTCTGGTGGCACTACCGGTTCATGCGCAATCCGCTGGAAATGTAGAGCTATCCTTATCCCCTGCCACAGGCCCGATCTATATTACTACCGGGACTGATATTCAAATTGTTTTAAAGCCGCAAGGACGGGATATTATTGCCGTAGATTTTGGGTTAAGCTATGTCGGTAGCGATCTGGTTTTAAGTGACGGGGCGCCAAACGCTTCATACGATTATTTTAAGACAGGGAATGAGGGAGATTGGCGTATTACCTATACCAGACAATTCGGTAAGCCAATGCCGGCTTCAGACCAGGAGGGTAAGGTTATCTTAGGGACAGTGCATCTTACCCCCTCTGCTTCTAAACAGAGCGGAAGTGTTTTGGTGCGCGTTATAGCCCCGCCAGGGTATAGTGCTCCTAAAATAACATTATTGGATAAATCCCAGGTAGCAGATGCCCAGATTACAGCCGGCAGTGGAACTTATGATATTGGCAACGCACCCCCACCCACCGACACCCCAACCCCTTCCCCTACCCCCACTCCCCTGCCTGCCTGTACTGCCAATGACTTAATACTCGAGTTTAGAAATACAACAACAGGTTCCTTTGTCAGCCCTACGTCGCCATCGTTGGCTAGAACCCCTGGTTCGGTAATTTTTGCCAAGGCTTTTACTGATACCGGTGCAGATGCAACCGGTACTACTATCGAATACCGCAACGCGGATGTGCCGTCATTTAGCCCTTATCCACCGGCAGGCGTTACTATTGGTTCACAGGATATTATTTTTCGGGCTAATAGATCCGGTTTTTCAGGTACGGGCTGTAATATTACTGCAACTATATCTGCTGCAGCTGCTCCCACCCCTACAGCCAGCCCTGTTAAGCCTACTTTAAACACTCCCTCCTCCGGGGCTACAATAATACCTGGTTCCCCGATAGCCTTTGCCTGGACACAGATGTCAAATCCCGGTGGGGTTATCAAGGCGGTGGGTTTAAGGGTGGTTAAAGCTGATGCTATTCCTACTAACAATGGTAAGATGGGTTGCGCAAATGCGGTGATAGATGAGTGGTGGTACACTACCGGGAATCCTATTACCCCTTGTGCAAGCGCCGGCCAAAAACAGGCTAACGAGGTAGCGCCAACGGCTTTCCCGACGTCTTTTAGCGGGCAAACTTTGTCTCCCGGCACTTATTACGCTGCGGTTTTTAACTTGGATACTACCGGATACCATTGCTCCATGAATTGTGAAGGCTCAGGGTCCGACTTCGGCGGCTTTACTACTACCCAGTTATTTACCGTTTCCTGTCCGGTTTCATCCCCGGTCTGGGATAGCACCGGCTCCCGTTGTATTGCTGCCCGTCCTTCCAAGTATGCCCTTTCTGAGGACCTTAATGATTTAAGCGAGGGATCTATCGGTAGCCACTGGACAGCTTATTCGGATACGCCAACCATTGTAAGCCACACCTTTTCAAATGTCACTATTGGTCAGGTCAGGACAATATTTGTACGTTTCAAGGACGAGCAGGGTAATATTAATCCGCCTCTTAACAGGCCCCCTATAAGCAAGAGCATTAAATATCTTGGCGCGAATCCAGAAATTAGTAATGTAAGCTGTAATTTTAATTCGGAAACAGGGACAGGGTCAAAAGTTACAATCACCGGGAGTAATTTTGGAAGTGCTCAGGGAAAAGGCGGGGTTAAAGTGCTTAGTTCCTCAGGTGTTGCAAACACTACAATTACCAGTTGGGGCAAGGTGGTAATCCAACCAACCAGGGAGCCTGTATTTCAAGGTGGTATTACCGGGACAGTAACACCGACAATTGCGTTAAGTGGCACACCTACGGTATCTCCGACTATTCCGCTTTTACCTACCCTGACAATTACCCCGACTGTGTCCCCGACTGATGTCTTAGGTGAAAGTACGGATTTGACAGGAACCCCAACAGTATCTCCCACAGGTACACTAACTATTACTCCAACAGGTATAGCTTCTGCCCAGACACAGGACAGGATTGCGGTAAGGGTTAAGGAGCGGCTTGGGGGGACTGTAAATATCGAGCTTACGGTAGATGACGGCAGAAAAGTTACTGCAAGTTGTGCGGTGGATACCAATACCGTGTCTTTTGCAACTAGGACCCAATGCCGTCCGGCGGGAAATTTTGCCGAAGATAAAGTCCGGGTGCAAATTTATGAAAAGACCCCAAATGCCCGGCCGCTTTATGACTCCAAAGCCAGCCCGGTTTCTATTGATGGTGACGGGACTCCGGGGTGGACTCCCCCGCCTCTTGAAATTGGTAAAACTTACAACCTTATTATAAAAGCGCCAAAAAGTTTGGCTGTAAAGCGTGAGTTTACGGTTTTGGAAGGGACAAATGTCTTAGATGATATCTCTTTCCCTGTTGGTGATATTGCCCCCCTAAATGCACCGGACGGTGTAGTAAACGCAGTTGATAAATCCGAATTAATCCGGGAATGGTCTGCTACAACTGATGTTGCAAGGGCCGGAGACTTTAATATGGACGGCAGGATTAACAGCCTTGACTATTCCTGTATGAGGGAAAATATAAACCGCACAGCCGACCAGTTTATTAAAAACTAGACAAGGGGGGCCTGGCTGTGCTTCAATTTATATATATGCAACTGTCCAGCCTTTTGGCTAACAAAAAATTAATATTTATTTTTATCGGCACAATTCTTTTGGCCGAGCTTGTTTGGGCAGGGTTATCTCTTTTCGGAGGTAAAACACAGGATAATACTAAAGTCAGCCCCGGACAAAACAGGGCAAGCAGCACGCTTTCTTTAAACGCTTCTAAAACCAGCATAAGGGTGGGTGAAAGTGTAACTGTTGCTATTAATGTCTCGGCGGTTGTAGCAACAGACGGTATGGATGTTATTTTAAGCTACGACCCGAAGCTGTTATCTGTAACTTTAGGCCTGGGTAAAATACCGGTTGCGGTTGGGACTATCTACAGCGATTATCCGTTGAACCAGGTGGATGAAGGGGCCGGCCGGATTGCCGTCTCGGGAATTACTTCCCAGGCGGGGGGAATTATAGCCCGGGGAATGGTAGGGGCAGTTACATTTACGGCCAAAGCACCCGGCAAGGCAAAAATCGCTTTTGACTTTACCCCCGGCAGCACTACCGACTCTAATGTAATCGAAACAAAAACAGCGCAGGACATTTTGGGGTCTGTGACAGACTTGGAGGTTAATATAACACCATGAAGAAGCTTACAGCTTACAGCTTACAGCCAACAGCCTTAAGAATATTATTTCTTTCCTTTCTGCTTTTGGTCTTACTGTTTCCTATAACCTACAACCTATCACCTATTTACGCTGCTTCGGCAAACCTTTCCCTCTCCCCTGCAGTAGGGACTTTTAATAAAGGCTGTAACTTTTCTGTTGATATAAAAGTTGATACCGGTGGTGCGCAAACAGATGGCACCGATGCTATTTTAGTCTATGACCAGACCCGGTTTACAGCTACAGCGGTAAGGTCCGGCACAATTTATTCGGATTATCCGGGGAATATAATTGATACAGCAAACGGCAAGGTGACAGTTTCCGGGTTGGCATCGGTTTCCTCGCCTTTTTCCGGTGCCGGGACTTTGGCTACTATTGATTTTACCGTTTTAGAGACTGCCCCGGCAGGTGTTACAAAGGTCAGGTTTGATTTTGACCCGGCAGATAAGGCCAAGACTACCGATTCGAACGTGGTCGAACGGGGTACAATTGCCGATATCCTAAGCTTTGTAAGTGACGGTAATTATACGGTGGGGTCAGGCAGCTGTACAGTAACTCCTACCCCGACACCTATCGGGACAGGAGGAAGCTCGTTCGGGAAAGGCGGGCCTATTACTACCCCCTCGGCAGCCCCCAAAAAAACAATTGACGACTTTACCGGGAATGGAACAAAGGGTGGTATTGAGACACCGACTGTGGTACTTGGGGCAACAGGATTATTTTTGACAATCCTAGGAATCTTAGGCGCGGCATTCTTATGAGTTTGTGGTTTTCCCATGAACCATAAGCGAAGCTTGCGACCTGACGGTCTTGAACCATGAACTTATCTTCCCTAATTACCGATTTCCTGGAATATTTGGAAATTGAACGTAATACTTCCCAAAAAACGATCGAAAATTATGACCATTACTTAAAGCGCTTCCTTAATTTTGCTGGGGATATTAACCCTTCGGCAATAGATTTGTCCCTGATTAGAAAATATAGGTTGCATTTAGGCCGCTGGACAGACCCTAAAACCAAACAACCCTTAAAAAGGATAACCCAGAATTATTTTATGATTGCCCTGCGGGCTTTTCTGCGCTACTTAGCCCGCCAGGATATAAAAACTTTATCCCCTGAAAAGGTGGAGCTTGGGGAGGCAGAAGCAAGGCCACTTAAAGTCTTGGACGAGGCAGCTTTAAAAAGCTTACTTGAGGCACCGGGTACGACAGACAAGCCCGGAATGCGGGATAAAGCTATTTTGGAACTGCTTTTTTCCACCGGCTTGCGGGTTTCTGAGATGGCATCTTTAAATTGTGACAGTATTAACTTAAATAGGCGGGAATTTTCCGTTATTGGTAAGGGCCAAAAGGAGCGGATTGTCTTTCTCTCTGATTCGGCGGTTGAATGGTTAGAAAAGTATTTAGGGGCCCGGAAAGATACCTTCAAGCCTCTGTTTGTGCGTTTCCAGGGGAGGGTTGACCCTAGCGATAACGGTGAGGCTATGCGGCTAACTTCCCGCTCGATTGAGCGGATTGTAGAAAAGTATGTAAAACTTGTGGGGCTGTCTGTTAAAGCTACCCCTCATACCCTGCGTCACAATTTTGCCACTGATTTATTAATTAACGGTGCCGACATCCGCTCAGTCCAGGAGATGCTGGGGCACAGTAATATTGCCACTACCCAAATTTACACCCATGTAACAAATAAGCACTTGAGGGATGTTCATAAAAGCTTTCACTCTGGAAATAAATAATTACCCTTTAGGGAATTTGTATTCTTTCGTCTAATTCGGAATGGACTATATTAAGATCTAGCAGCGGTAGGGAAAAATCGAATTCAGTTAATCGACGGTAACGGCAGCTTAGAATTTGGGAAGAAATTCTGAAGCTTATTTGCATACGCCTTTTTCCTGGGGGCATGAATAATAAGGCTGAAATGTTTTCAGGATTGATAGTCAAAGGATCTTCTGGCCTTACGAAAAAAATTGTTTCGAATCTATCGCTCTGTTTTCCATCTTGCCATTGGTAAGTGTAGTCGCTAATTGTTAATGTTTGGTTTTGCATGAGTTCATGTCTACTGATGTAAATACCAGGTACCTTTATTTGCCCAAAAACGAAGTTTAAATAATCATAAAAACGTTTAACAAGTGGATTATCTAAGGAGCGAAGTTGAAACCATCCGTTTTCAGAGTCTTTTAAGAGAGTTTGTAGGTGTAGAAGTACTCTCTTTTTATTTAGGGACTCTGGGCTTAAGTCTGTATCTTCTCTTTGCAACAAGGGAATCTGCAGATCACGTATTTTTCTCTTTCTTTCGGCTTGATTTTGCTGCCTATATCTTTGTCCCAGTGTACTCATAACTTGCTCTTGCAAAGCTTCAAGCTCGGATGTTGATAATTTTGATAAGTCTAACTTGTCGATTTCAGGCATAGTAATTAGGAGTCATTTTAACTTTTAACTTGGGATTTATCAAACTCTAGGAAGTGGACAATAAGCTTTTGAGTATTTTAATATTATCTTGATCGGAGCCGGAGTTAGTAAAGCCAGGGACTTCTAGGATAAATGGCAGGTCTTTAAAAGTCGGGTGATTTAGGATATCTCTAAAAGCTTCTTTGCCGATTAGGCCTTCCCCTATATTTTCATGGCGGTCTTTATGGGAGCCAAGTTCTGTTTTTGAGTCATTTGCATGGACTGCAACCAGTTTATCCAGACCAATTTCTTTATCAAATTCCCCCACTACTTTGTCCAACCCTTCTTTGGTTCTGATATCATAACCCGAGGCAAAGATATGTTGGGTATCCAGGCATATTTTTACCCGGCTCTCCCCTACCCCTTTAATAATTTGCCCCAATTCTTGGAAAGTATCCCCAATTGTATTTCCTGCCCCGGCCGATGTTTCCAGGATCAGGTTAGTCTGTGAATGCTCCAAAATTTGGGAGATAGCCTTTATGACTTGCTTAATAGCTTCTTCCTGTCCCCTACTACCTGCCGAACCAATATGGAAAATTGTTCCCTCTGCCCCCAGCTTCTCTGCCATCTCTTGAGAATAGATTAGCCAATCAATGGATTTTTGTACCAGTTCCGGTTTGCCTGAGGCTAAATTGATAAGATATACTCCGTGGATAAAATTAGGCCCAATTCGGGTTTTCTTTGCTTGCTCCCTGTAAGTTTGAATTTCAGTTTCTGAGTGTAAAGTTTTTGCCCATTGTTGTGGCGGTGAAATAAAAATCTGGGTACATTCCGCCCCAATTTCCTCTGCCCTCTTAAAACTTAAATCCAACGAAACTGCCGCTGAAACATGTGCACCAATCTTAGGCATGAAGATAGTTTATCATAAGCTAAATAAAATTCCCTTGGTGTTATTTACTATGATAGACCCTCGTATCATAGTAGTTAAACTTTCTCTTTGCTTTTAAGAATACTTTCAACTTTTTGGTGGTGGCGGACCAGTTTGCCCACTTCACTTACTGCTATATTAGAAACAGATCTTCCTAGCCCTGGTGGCTGGGCTAATATACTTCTTTTCCCCTCCAATTTGTCTTGTCTTTTTTGGTCAATTTTTTCCAGCTTCTTGAGGATTTTAATTAAACCATCATTTCCATATTCCAGCTTGGCATTTACTGCAGAAATGGTTTGTCCGGTAACATGG